>OGSL01000009.1_pt1 | contig 210073 bp, 206 predicted proteins | sample 1573881 | NCBI WGS metagenome assembly OGSL01 (sample SAMN03295838, study PRJEB24534) | human gut metagenome | isolation source: fecal sample 6 from infant 5 | host: Homo sapiens | place: USA: Pittsburgh, PA | collected 2014-07 | reverse complement strand
AGCCCGTACTTTCGTACAGGCTCTTATCTGAAATGATGGCGGTGAGGGGGGGATTGACTCGCTTCGCTCGCCCTGCGGGCAGATTCCTAGCGGGCTCGTCATCTGTCCAACCGGCTGCGCCGGTTGTCGACCCCGGTCGGGGGTTCTCATCCCCCCTGGTTCGGGAGAATATAAAAGAAAAAAGCCCGTACTTTCGTACAGGCTCTTATCTGAAATGATGGCGGTGAGGGGGGGATTCGAACCCCCGATACGTTGCCGTATACACACTTTCCAGGCGTGCTCCTTCAGCCACTCGGACACCTCACCACATTGTATTCCCGATGTTGTCGGGACGGGCGCTAATGTAGGGAAAACCGGGACTTCCGTCAATCTTCTTTTTCAATAAATTAGTGCGTTTAGACAAACTTCCATCAACTTGCTTCTTAAATGTCCTGAAACTGTCTTTTTTTCCGACGAGACACTTTTCTGAATACTTTCAGTGATATTTGCTAAGGTGATGTGTAAACATAACTGTCCGACAAAATGACAGATAACCCCGACGTTGACCGGGAAATCACACCATCAATCTGGAGCAGAAATGGAGATTATTTTTTATCACCCGACCTTTGATCCCGCCTGTTGGCTACCGGGACTACGCAACGCAATACCTGGTGCGAATGTACGTGCATGGCGCAAGGGTGATGATGGCCCTGCCGATTATGCGCTGGTCTGGCATCCTCCTGTTGAGATGCTGCGTGGCCGCGAGTTGAAAGGGGTGTTTGCGTTGGGGGCCGGGGTCGACTCTATTCTGAGTCAACTCCATGCACATCCCGGGATGCTGGCACAACATATCCCATTATTTCGTCTGGAAGACACCGGCATGGGGCTTCAGATGCAGGAATATGCAGTGAGCCAGGTATTGCACTGGTTCCGCCGGTTTGATGATTACCAGGCACTAAAGCAGCAGGCCAGATGGCTGGAGCTGGAAGAATATCGTCGCGAAGATTTCACTGTTGGCATTCTGGGGGCGGGTGTACTGGGTGCGAAAGTGGCAGCCAGCCTGAGCGCCTGGGGTTTTCCTCTGCGGTGCTGGAGTCGTTCGCGTAAAGATTTGCCGGGTGTCACCAGTTTTGCCGGAACAGAAGAGTTAGGGGAATTTCTGCACGGGACGCGCGTATTGATCAATTTACTACCTAACACCCCTGAAACGGTGGGGCTGATTAATCTCCGTGTGATAAATCAGCTGGCAGATAACAGTTATATTATGAACCTGGCGCGGGGTGTCCATGTTGTTGAAGACGATCTTCTGCATGCACTTAATAGCGGTAAATTGAAAGGGGCAATGCTGGATGTTTTTAGTCGCGAGCCGCTGCCAGCCGATCACCCGCTCTGGGCGCATCCCCGTGTTGCCATGACGCCACATATTGCGGCCACCACTCGTGCTGATGAAGCAATTGCTTTTATTGCTGCGACGATTGACAAACTTGAACGTGGCGAAATCGTGAAAGGACGGGTCGATCGTGTTCGTGGTTATTAGCGAAGCGCGCGTCAGACCGGGTTTTTCATTAAAAATGGCAGCGATAACTGCTATCCTTGCAGAAACAACTACAGGAGAGTTTCATGTATCCCGTTGACCTGCATATGCATACCGTCGCCAGTACCCACGCCTATAGCACCCTGCAAGATTACATTACCGAAGCAAAGCGAAAAGGGATTAAGCTTTTCGCTATTACCGATCATGGCCCTGATATGGATGATGCGCCCCACCACTGGCACTTCATCAACATGCGTATCTGGCCACGCGTTGTGGATGGCGTAGGCATTCTGCGCGGCATTGAAGCCAACATCAAAAATATTGAAGGTGAAATTGATTGTAGCGGCCCTATGCTAACTTCGCTGGATCTGATTATTGCAGGCTTTCATGAGCCGGTCTTTGCCCCCCATGACAAAGAGACTCATACTCAGGCAATGATTGCGACGATGGCAAATGGTTATGCACATATCATCAGCCATCCGGGGAATCCAAAATATCCGGTCGATATTCCGGCAATTGCCGCCGCCGCCGCAAAGTACAACGTGGCTCTGGAAATCAACAACTCCTCTTTCCTTCATTCGCGCAAAGGCAGCGAAGCGAATTGCCGCGCTATTGCTGCCGCTGTGCGTGATGCGGGCGGGTGGGTGGCACTGGGTTCCGACTCGCATACGGCATTTACGCTGGGTGAATTTGCGCAATGCCGTGAAATCCTGGATGAGGTCGACTTCCCGGAAGACCGTATTCTCAATGTCACGCCGCGCAGGATGCTAAGCTTCCTTGAAGCGCGCGGAATGGCGCCCATTATTGAATTTGCCGACTTTTAATTAGCCACTGGAATCATTGCATGAACGAATTTTCCATCCTTTGCCGCGTACTGGGTTCACTGTTTTATCGTCAGCCACAGGATCCCTTACTCGTGCCGCTCTATACCCTTATACGTGAAGGAAAGCTGGCGCAAAACTGGCCGCTGGAGCAGGATGAAATGCTGGAGCGTCTGCAAAAGAATTGTGACGCGCAGGGGTTGGCCGCTGATTTCAACGCGCTGTTTGTCGGCAACGAGTGCCGCGTTCCCCCGTATCGCAGCGCATGGGTGGATGGGGCTACGGAAGCCGAAGTGCGGGCATTTCTCTCGACTCGCGGTATGCCGCTGACAGACGCACCTGCGGACCATTTTGGCACGTTGCTGCTGGCCGCCTCCTGGCTTGAAGATCAGTCAGCAGAAGATGAAAGTGAAGCGCTGGAAACGCTCTTTGCAGAATATCTGCTGCCGTGGTGTGGCACCTTCCTCGGTAAGGTGGAAGCGCATGCGACTACCCCATTCTGGCGTACTATGGCGCCGCTGACGCGTGATGCTCTCTCTGCCATGTGGGATGAGTTGCAGGAATCCGCAGAGGAATAAAGTGTGATTTTAATCACATTTAATATGCAACGGGAAATGTGATATTGCAATTATTGCGCCTCCTGTCACATAAATAAGGTGCGTATCTGCTAAGATGCGCGCCATGAACATACTCCTCTCTATTGCATTAACAACAGGTATTCTCTCCGGTCTCTGGGGTTGGGTTGCCGTCTCTCTCGGTCTGATCGGCTGGGCCGGATTCCTTGGCTGTACCGCCTACTTTGCCTGTCCGCAAGGTGGCCTTAAAGGCCTGTTAATCTCTGCCTGCACGCTAATGAGCGGGGTGGCCTGGGCGCTGGTAATTATTCACGGTAGCGCGCTGGCTCCGCATCTTGAGATTGTAGGGTATGTCATGACCGGGCTGGTGGCGTTTCTGATGTGTGCCCAGGCGAAAAATCTGCTGCTTTCTTTCGTTCCGGGTACCTTTATTGGCGCGTGCGCGACATTTGCGGGGCAGGGCGACTGGCGCATGATAGTGCCTTCGCTTGTGGTCGGGTTGTTGTTTGGTTATGCCATGAAAAACAGCGGCCTGTGGCTCGCAGCCCGTAACGCTGGTGATATGACAAAAGAACAAAAAAAAGCGTGACGATTTAACCCGTCACGCTTTTTCTGCGTTTGCCATCAGGATTCCGGAGGCATCGCCGCCATCTCGCGATATTTAACCAGCACTTCGTTTTTGTTTTCTGCCTTGTTTTGCAGATCCCAAAGTCCACGGTCGATACCGTCGTTAATCAGTAAAATCACCCCTGTCTCAATCGCTGACATCAGGCAAAGCATGACCGGTTCGTTAGCCGTGTAGCCCACTTCGCCTTCCAGCAGACGCTGATAATCAATAAAGCGGAATACCCCGGCCTGCACTTCATAGGACAAAATAGTCTTGCTGGTATTCACTGACGAAAGCACTTCCCCGGTACTCACGTTGACCACTCGCAGGTTAACGGCAATCTGGTCGAGCTGATATTGCGTGTCCGCACCTATACCAAAATATCGCGCGCCAACGCCCCCCGATTTCACGTTACTTTCATAACCGATAATCGAGCCCTCAATCATGACATTTGCTGCGGTCAATGACTGGAGCGGGAAGCGGTTATTAATTGCAACCGTGCCATTTTCCTGCGCCGCGCGAATGATTTTGCGCTCATTCAGTAAATTCTGCAGCCCCTGGCGTTCCAGTGGAACAAACCAACGTGAATCTTTTAGCGCCGTCACCAGCATGGAGGTTGCACTCTGCGGAACGGCGGTCGAGAAGTTACTGGCCGGATAGGGTTTAAACTGTCCGGTTTCATCCTGAATGTTATACACCGACACATATATTTTACCGGAAGGCAGTGGCAAATGTGTCAAATCACTGTAGCTTTGTGCCCGAGGTAATAACGTAGGTTTGGCGGCTTGTTTTGGCGGCGCAGTTAAGCATCCGCTTAATAAACACACGGCCAGAAGTATGAATAAGCGCTGCATGATTATTGTCCTGTAATGGCGATGCTTTAAAAATCGGTTGAACCGTTTTGTAAACCTGAAACCTGAATAGTCGACGTTTTGCCTGTTTTTCTGTCAGTTACATTTAATTGTAACTGTCCATCTTTGTTGGCAATATCAACAATAAAGTCGCTGGTTACCATTCGACCTGGTTTACCGGAATTTATATTTGTTAATAACCCACCCAGTATTTGTGATTGAATAGCCTGAGTGAAATTATCAAGCGCTGATGTGCTCTCAACGCCAAGATCTTTATAGCTGGGATCTTTATAAGAGTTTTGTGCCTGTGCGCTATTTAATAAAAAAGCGCCATTATTAGGGTTACCACCGAAATTAGGATTACGGAACTGAAATGTCATTTGTCCCGCCCAACTTAATGGTGTTATCAACATTAATGAAATGACGGCATATGCGATACGCATGTTACCCTCCGGATATTTATCGTGTTTTAGAATTCATCTGTCGCTAAATCGCGGGTGCTCAGTAGTGCCTGATCAATTTGGCGACGGTCGAGTGCTTCGTGTGTCTGTGCAAGTGCAATATCAACGTTCTTTTCAAAATCGCGCCGCGTTGGGAACATAAAAGTCTGATAAACAACACTTTGATTAATCGTGATGGTTATCCAACTTCCCCAGCGAGCACTTGGTCTTTCATTGATAGTTAAATTCCCTGTCCAGGTACTTTCCCATTTATCACTAAAAGCACGATAAAAATCGTGTCCGATCGAAGAAACCGTATGGTCGGTTAATAAACCGGGAATCTCCACTTCGACAGCGTGCAGATTCCCGGCGGCGAGCAATAATGTTGCTGCCGCAAGGTAATGCGATGCGCGTTTCATGGCGTTAACGCCTGAGGTTATCGTTGGCCCAGGAGACTGCCTGAGTTCGGTTTTTAACCGCTATCTTTTTGAAAAGATTATAAAGATGCGTTTTTACCGTATTCTCGCTGATAAACAGAGAGCGGGCGATTTCAATGTTGGAAGCGCCAATGCGCAACTTATTCAAAATCTCTTTTTCTCTGTGGGTCAGCAATGCCGACTCCGAACTGCTATAACGATAATTTCCAGAGTGGGTAATTAAGTAGCTGGCAAGCTTTTGTGAAAAGTAACACTCGCCGCGCTGGATCCCTTGTAATCCCTCAACCATGCGGGATTCGTCTTCCGAGACGTAAAATACCCCATTGATATGTGGCCAGTTTTCGATTTCACGGAACGGATAGTCATCAGGCGTATTCATTAACAATAACTTTAGGTTATTGTTTTTTCTGGACAAAACGTCCTGCCAGTATTGAATGATTTTCTTATCCGCCTCCATCATATCGAATAACACCAGGCAATCACTGGGGATATCATCCAGAGAGCGTTGAATATTATGCAATTTTCCTGTCATCGACAGAGAATGTTTCAGATGCTGCAACAAGGCTGTTGCCTGCAGAGAGGGTTTGGTAATTAACAACAATGCATGATTGTATGAACTTTGGACTTCACTGAACATGATGAAACCCCGCGTTTAGGACATCCGCAGCTTCCCCACCCAAAAGGTGGGGAACCAGAGGTACTGACAGATGTTGTGTTGCTGTGTGTAGTAATAAATACTTAATCCCTAACAATTAAGGGAAATTAATAAATCAAAATGAGTGCTGCTAATTCCAATCTAGTCATTGCCATTCTTAAAGCAAGTGTTAAACATGTAACGTAATGTAAAAATAAATATTAAAATATTTCTCAAGTGATTTTTTATTGTTTATTTTTGATAGGTAAGTTGTACACGAAATCATACTTGCACAAATTTAAAAAATCATACAAATTATTGTATGTAATTGTATTTTAATTATATTTCTAGTAGTTAAAAAGTAGCATCATTCATACCATAACAAAGATTTTGGTATGAGGGATGATGTCCAATTTGTGCATCGAAAAAAAGGAGGCATTGTGAAGGTAGAACGAAGAAATGTTATCTCCTTCGCAGAACATACTTACTGATTACCTCGTTACAACCAAATTGTTATAAGCAAACCCGCCTGTTTAAAATGGTTTAAATACGCTCTCTATATACGCCTGACTGTAACAATACGAATATTCATACTTTGGTATTAATTAGGGAGTAAAAAATACGAATCGCGGGTGAGATATTTTATTTTACGACCTGACCATACTGATTTCCGTAACGCAGCGTTAACAAATTAATTGAGTGTGTTATCGCCAGCGGAACAAATATTTAAACTGTTTTTTAATAAACGACCAGGTCCAGGGTGACAACATGAAAAACAAGTTGTTATTTATGATGTTAACAATGCTGGGTGCACCTGGGTTCGCCGCTGCTACAGGTTATGATATGGCTAGTTCGGAATATAACCTGGCGGTGAATGAATTAAGTGCCGCTGCCTACAATAAAGCGGCCATTATTGGTCAATCCGGTGCAAATAATAACGCACAAATTAATCAAACTGGCTCGAAGTTATTGTCAGTTATTTCCCAGAACGGCGGGAGCAATTCGGCAAAAATTGACCAGTCAGGAGCATATAACCTTGCATATATCGATCAGTCAGGCAGTGCTAATGACGCGAATATTACACAAGGCGCTTACGGCAACACCGCAATGATTATCCAAAAAGGGTCGGGTAACAGGGCGAGTATTACTCAGTACGGTACACAGAAAACAGCAGTCGTTGTCCAGAGACAGTCGCAAATGGACATACGCGTTATACAACGTTGATGCCATTGTGGCTTTAAAATCAATCCGATGGGGGTTTACCATGAAACTTTTCAAAGTGGCAGCAGTAGCAGCGATCGTCGTTTCAGCCAGTGCTTTTGCAGGCAGCGTCCCGCAGTTCTCAGGTCATGGCGGCCATAACTATGGCGGTCCGGACTCTGAACTGAGCATCTACCAGACCGGTAGCAGCAACTCCGCGCTGGCACTGCAATCCGATGCTCGCGATTCTACAACGACAATTCGCCAGAATGGCTCAAGCAACGGTGCTGATGTTGGTCAGGGTTCTGATGACAGCACCATCAGCCTGTCACAAAACGGTTTCCATAACAGCGCAACCATTGACCAGTGGAACAGCAGAGACTCTACAATTTCTGTCAGCCAGTATGGTGGCGGCAATGGTGCGTTGGTCAACCAGACTGCTTCTGGCTCTACCGTAAACGTTCATCAGGTTGGTTTCGGCAACAACGCCACTGCCAACCAGTACTAACAGACATATCGTTTGAAGAAACAGGGCTACGGCCCTGTTTCTTTTTGGGAGGCGTTATGAATACGTTGTTATTACTTGCCGCGCTGTCCAGCCAGATTACCTTCGACACGACCCGCGTCGGCGATATGTACACGATTACCCCACAGGTTTTACTCACTGAAAATTGCCTCTGTCAGGTACAGATTCTGGCAACGCGACAGGGGGAAGGCGGCCAGAGTCGCACCCAGCAACGCAAAACGGTTCAATTTATCGCAAATCAACCGACATCGTTGATGCGCTTAAGTATGAATATTGAAGCGCAGGATAATGTCGACATCGTGGTTACCGTTACGGATGGCCAGTCAGTGAATTTGTCTCAGCGCTGGACATCACAGCAAACGCTGTAACCTATTCATTTAATGAATGTTTCTCTGAAAAATAATTTGTTTCATAGCTGTTAAATTTGATTAATTAATGTATACATAAAGTTGACATCTTGTTTTAAAAGGTGTCTGCGCGGTGCCCCTCTCACCACCTGCAAAGACCATTCATTATTGAGGTATATATGTCAACTTCACATATGCTGCTTATTCCAGCAGCCCTTTTCTGTGCCGCTGTATGCAGCTCTGTTGCGATAGCGGCGACCGGCGGTGTTATCTATTTCGAAGGGGCTGTTGTCGAAACCCCGTGTGATGTCCGTGTCGACGCCCATCGTGCGACGGTAGCCTGTGACCGCCAGGGACAGGCTAAAACCCAACAATTCTCCCTGAAAAACCTTGCCCAGGAGCAGAGTGGCTTCGACAACCTTGTGACGATGAAAATCAACTACCTCAACCCCGCGCATACGCTGGCTGTAATGGACATCACCTATAACTGATCTTTTTACAGGCTCAATGTGCGAAATAATGCAGACTGGGCCTGATCAATTTTCATACCTGGCTGCGCTACACTTGAGAGAAGAGAAAGCCACGAGGCAGAAACATGCAAGCGATAATGCAGGTTATTCAGGGGGATATCACCACCGTCAGCGTGGATGTTATCGTTAATGCGGCGAATTCATCACTGCTCGGCGGTGGTGGGGTGGATGGTGCTATTCATCGGGCGGCTGGTCCGGCATTGCTGGAGGCCTGTCGGCGCGTACGTCAGGAGCAAGGGGATTGTCCGCCTGGGCATGCGGTGATCACCACTGCCGGAAAGTTACCCGCAAAAGCCGTAGTACATACTGTCGGTCCGGTATGGCATGGCGGAGATGACCATGATGTTCACCTCTTGGAAGATGCCTATCGCAACAGCCTGATGCTGGCCGAAGCCAATAACTACGAATCCATTGCTTTCCCGGCGATCAGCACTGGCGTCTATGGTTATCCGAAAGCCGCCGCCGCAGAAATCGCCGTCAATACCGTCGAGGCATTTCTGGCTGACCATCCGCAAATACGTCGGGTGGTGTTTGTCTGCTTTGATGACGAAAACGCCAAGTTGTATCGGCGACTGTTGACACAGCGTGGAACGCAGACGAATGCCGACGGATAAGATGCCGCAGGTTGCTAATTATCGCCTTTACGAAAACCATTCTGGTCATGGTATGCAGCTCGGATAGCCACGCTTTATGGAAAACGGGATGGCCAGCGCATCGCTGCGATACTTTTCCTTTTACCTGCCCATTTTCTTGTTAACGAACGCAGGCGTAGAACGCCTGCGGCGATGCGTTTCGGATTATCTACCCCACCAGACGCGGCGCGGGCAGATATACTTTGACAGCTATGACAATAAAAATATTCGATGAACCTGATTTCCCCTCGCAAGAGCCTGGGACCCCGCCGCCAGATACGCGGCTGGGGCGCGCTGTCACGCCGTTGTGCGCGGCCCACCCAGGCCTGTGCGGGCTGGTGGCGCTTGATGACAGCCTGGATGCTTTTGTGGCGCGGTATCGACTGGCGGAAATGGCCCAGCGAACCCTGGATGTGCAGTATTACATCTGGGAGGATGATATGTCCGGGCGGCTACTGTTACTTGCGCTCCTGGAGGCCGCGGATCGCGGTGTTCACGTCCGGTTGCTGCTTGATGACAACAATACGCTTGGCATGGATGATGTTTTACGCCAGCTTGACGCCCATCCGCATATTGAGGTTCGCCTGTTCAATCCCTTCTCATTTCGCACGTTACGAGCGCTGGGATATCTTACCGATTTCGCTCGCCTCAACCGTCGTATGCACAATAAAAGCTTTACTGCCGATGGTGTGGTGACGCTGGTCGGTGGCCGCAACGTCGGAGATGCCTATTTTGGCGCCGGGGAAGAGCCATTATTTACCGACCTTGATGTTATGGCGATAGGCCCGGTGGTACGTGATGTCAGCGAGGATTTTTCCCGCTACTGGCACTCTGAGTCCGTGTCGCCGCTGCATGCGGTACTGGATTTGCCACGCGAAGAGATCGCCGGGCGCATCCGTTTGCCGGAGGCCTGGTATCAGGATATCACCGCAGTGCGCTACCGGAACAAGCTGGAATCTACCCCTTTTGCCAGTCAGCTCGAGTCCGGGACGCTCCCCATAGTCTGGGCGAAAACCCGGCTACTGAGCGATGACCCGCGTAAAGGGCAGGGAAAAGCACGTACGCACACCTTGTTACCGGAGCGTCTGAATAATGTGATGGGTACGCCGCAACGGCAGGTGGATATTATCTCGGCCTATTTTGTTCCAGGACGTCGGGGGGTTGCCCAGCTTATTCGTCTGGCGCGCAAAGGTGTAAGTATCGCTATTCTTACCAATTCTCTGGCGGCGAACGACGTCTCAGTGGTTCACGCGGGCTATGCGCGCTGGCGCAAGAAGCTGCTTCGACACGGAATAGAACTGTATGAACTTAAGCCAACCCGTGATGAGGCACACCCGGTCCATGATCGTGGGCTGACCGGGAATTCTGGCTCCAGTTTGCATGCCAAGACATTCAGTATCGACGGTGAGAAGGTCTTTATCGGATCGTTTAATTTTGACCCGCGCTCGGCCATGCTGAACACCGAGATGGGTTTTGTGATCGACAGTGCCGATCTGGCGCAGCGGATTCACCACCGTTTTTTGCGCAGTCAGCGTGCGGCAGCCTGGCAACTACGCCTTGATCGCTGGGGACGTATTAACTGGGTGGCGTTGCAAAACGGCAAGGAGACGGTATTGAAAAAAGAACCGCAGACGCGGTTCTGGCAACGGATGCTGGTACGGCTGGCGTCACGCCTGCCGGTTGAGTGGCTGCTCTGATTTTCAGGCAGCCACTCTGCGATTAACGCGCAGTCGCATGTGTGTTGCTGGTTTTACCTTCCGGCTTACCCGAGAAGAGGAAACGCAGCACCGGAATACGCAGGTGCGCTTCATAGAGCAGTAGCGCAGAACCAATGACAAACACCAGGCCGGTGGTGAATCCAAGCAAGTTAGAGTGAATGTGTGGGGTTATCCACGCACCGAACAGCAGCGTTAACGGATGATGTACCAGATAGATAAACAGCGATGCGTTAACGAAATAGCTCACGCGGGCAGACTGGAAATTCAGCATGCGATAACCCAGCGAAAAGACCACATTCACCATCCATAAACCCAGCAGCATGGTAATCACCGATTCGGTTTCATACATCCAGCCATCACCGCTGCCATAGTGTTGATTCAGCAGATAGGCGGCAAAGCCGATAAGCGAAGCAACAAAACAGGCAGGGGAGGGGTTAATAAAGAGCGATTTGAGGCGCGGATTAATGAAGGTTAGCGCGCCCAGCAGGAAAAAGGGAATATAAAACAGTGATTGCATGACGGCGAAATTGAACAGCGCGTCGCGCAATATATCAGGGTAAATAATGAATACGAGTCGGCGGAATGCTGCGTAAATGATGCCGAATGCCAGAAACGCCAGGGAGAGTTTGCCCAGCGTAATGTTGTCGAGCAGACGGGCCGCATTGCTTTTAATTCTGCGGAACAGCCACATGCTGACCGTCGTGAGAACGACCAGTACCAGCAAAAACCAGAGATGAGAAATCAATTCCCACACCAGGGTGTTAAATTTGTCGTACAGCGATAACGTATGCCAGTCCTGCGCGCGTCCGTTGACATATTGCAACATAATAAATTGCGGAAGCGTGAGCAGTGGAATGGCGGTCAGCATCGGGATGCCAACACGCTCAACGCGTACCGTCCACCAGCGTTGTAGCGGATAGCGCAGATAAAGCATATAAGAGAAGTAGCCGGAAATGACGAAAAACACCTGCATACGGAAGGCGTGGATCGCGTCATTAAACAAAGTCAGCCACCACGAGGGGTGTGCGCTGTTCACGTGCCACATATGACTCGAATAAATCAGCGAAATGTGAAAAGGGATCCCAAGCAACATTAACCACGCGCGGATGGAATCAAGGAAATATTCACGTTGTGCGGGTATTCTGCTCATATGACTCCTTTAACTCTCAGACTTTTCGTCTTATCCATAAGACAAATAATGATTACATTCCTAATCAACCCTACACTATGACCGATAGACTGTCTCCAGGATAAGTACGCAAAACGATAAAGGGTTAGTTTCATTTGCTTATTCACTGAGCCAGCGCGCTGAACAAAGCGGGGATTCAGTTGTCGGAATGCCAAAGTTTCCATTAAAATGGATCGGATCGATTTAAGCACACAAAGGGGGAAGTGCTTAGTTATTATGAAACCTAAATTACGAATGATGAAAATGCGTTGGTTGGGTGCTGCGGTACTGTTGTCACTTTATACGTCATCAGGCTGGGCTTTTTCCATTGACGATGTCGCAAAACAGGCACAATCCTTAGCAGGCAAAGGTTACGAAGCGCCAAAGAGCAATCTGCCGTCCGTATTCCGTGAGATGAAATATGCGGATTATCAGCAGATTCAATTCAACCATGATAAGGCCTACTGGAACGCCATTAATACCCCATTTAAGCTTGAATTTTATCACCAGGGCATGTACTTCGACACGCCGGTTGCTATCAATGAAGTGACTGCCACCGCTGTTCGCAAAATTAAATACAGCCCGGATTATTTTAACTTTGGCAATGTGCAGCACGATAAAGACACGGTCAAAGATCTCGGATTTGCCGGTTTCAAAGTCCTCTACCCCATTAATAATAAAGATAAAAACGATGAAATCGTCAGTATGCTGGGTGCCAGCTACTTCCGTGTGATTGGCGCAGGCCAGGTATATGGTCTTTCCGCCCGTGGTCTGGCGATCGACACGGCTCTACCGTCAGGGGAGGAGTTCCCTCACTTTAAAGAGTTCTGGATCGAACGTCCAAAACCGACGGATAAACGCCTGACCATTTTTGCACTGCTGGATTCCCCGCGTGCGACGGGTGCCTATCGTTTTGTGATCATTCCAGGGCGCGATACTGTCGTTGACGTGCAGTCTAAAGTCTATCTGCGTGACAAAGTGGGCAAACTGGGCGTAGCGCCGCTCACCAGTATGTTCCTGTTCGGGCCGTCTCAGCCATCACCGGCAACCAACTACCGTCCGGAATTGCATGATTCCAACGGCCTGTCGATGCTGGCCGGAAACGGCGAGTGGATTTGGCGTCCGCTGAATAACCCGAAACACCTGGCGGTAAGCAGTTATGCCATGGAAAACCCGCAGGGCTTTGGTCTGCTGCAGCGTGGTCGCCAGTTCTCCCGTTTTGAAGATATTGATGACCGCTACGACCTGCGTCCGAGCGCCTGGATCACTCCGAAAGGCGACTGGGGTAAAGGGAAGGTAGAGCTGGTGGAAATTCCGACCAACGACGAGACCAACGATAATATCGTCACTTACTGGACGCCGGATCAACTGCCGGAACCGGGTAAAGAGATGAATTTCAAATACACCATCACCTTTAGCCGCGATGAAGACAAGCTGCACGCGCCTGATAACGCATGGGTAATGCAGACCCGTCGCTCTACTGGCGATGTCAAACAATCCAACCTGATTCGTCAGCCGGATGGCACACAGGCTTTTGTGGTGGACTTCACCGGTCAGGATATGAAGCAACTGCCGAAAGACACCCCCGTCACCGCGCAGGCCAGTATCGGTGATAATGGCGAAATCGTTGAAAACACCGTTCGTTATAATCCTGTCACGCAAGGCTGGCGTTTAATGCTGCGCGTTAAGGTTAAAGATCCGAAGAAAACCACCGATATGCGTGCCGCGCTGGTCAATGGTGACAAGACCCTGAGTGAAACCTGGAGCTATCAGCTACCTTCCAATGAATAAGACAACTGAGTATATCGACGCGCTGCCGCTTCCGGATGCGGAAAAGGCGGCGCTGCCGACAGAGAGTCTTCGTGCCGTGCATGAAGCCCTGGACGAGGAACGTCATAGCTGGACTCGTGATGATGATTCGCCGCTGGGTTCAGTGAAAGCGCGTCTTGAACACAGTTGGCCTGATTCCCTCGCGAAAGGTCAACTCGTTAAAGATGATGAAGGGCGTACACAACTGGAGGCGATGCCAAAAGCGAAGCGCTCTTCAATGTTCCCGGATCCCTGGAGAACGAACCCGCTTGGGCGCTTCTGGGATCGGCTGCGCGGTCGCGATGTTCAGCCGCGCTATATGTCGCGTTTAACGAAAGAAGAGCAGGCCAGCGAGCAAAAATGGCGTACGGTGGGTTCTATTCGCCGTTACATCCTGTTGTTGCTGACCCTGTCGCAAACCGTGGTCGCTACCTGGTACATGAAGACCATCCTGCCTTACCAGGGCTGGGCGCTGATTAACCCGTCGGACATGGTGGGTCAGAATCTTTGGGTTTCCTTTATGCAGCTACTGCCGTATGTGCTGCAGTCCGGCATCCTTATTCTGTTCGCCGTCCTGTTCTGTTGGGTGTCGGCCGGTTTCTGGACCGCGCTTATGGGCTTCTTACAGTTGCTGATAGGGCGGGATAAATACAGTATCTCCGCTTCCACTGTCGGTGATGAGGCGCTCAATCCTGAGCACCGTACTGCGCTGATCATGCCTATCTGTAACGAAGATGTTGATCGCGTTTTTGCGGGCCTGCGTGCGACCTGGGAGTCGGTTAAAGCGACCGGGAACGGTGAGCATTTCGACGTTTACATCCTGAGTGATAGTTACAACCCGGACATCTGCGTTGCCGAGCAGAAAGCCTGGATGGAATTGATCGCCGAGGTGCAGGGCGAAGGGCAAATTTTCTATCGCCGTCGCCGCCGTCGTGTGAAACGTAAAAGCGGTAACATCGATGATTTCTGCCGTCGCTGGGGTAGCCAGTACAGTTACATGGTGGTGCTGGACGCCGACTCCGTGATGACCGGTGATTGTCTGACCGGGCTGGTGCGTTTGATGGAAGCGAACCCGAACGCGGGTATCATTCAGTCGTCGCCGAAAGCCTCCGGTATGGATACGCTCTACGCACGTTGTCAGCAGTTTGCGACACGCGTGTATGGCCCACTGTTCACCGCGGGTCTGCACTTCTGGCAGTTGGGGGAATCGCACTACTGGGGTCACAACGCGATTATCCGCGTGAAGCCGTTTATCGAGCACTGTGCGCTGGCACCGCTGCCGGGTGAAGGCTCCTTTGCCGGTTCGATTCTTTCGCATGACTTCGTGGAAGCCGCACTGATGCGTCGTGCGGGGTGGGGCGTCTGGATTGCCTATGACCTGCCAGGTTCTTACGAGGAACTGCCGCCGAACTTGCTTGATGAGCTTAAACGTGACCGCCGTTGGTGTCATGGCAACCTGATGAACTTCCGTCTGTTCCTCGTCAAGGGGATGCACCCGGTACACCGTGCGGTGTTCCTGACGGGGGTCATGTCCTACCTGTCCGCGCCGCTGTGGTTTATGTTCCTGGCCTTGTCGACTGCACTGCAGGTGGTACATGCATTAACGGAGCCACAGTACTTCCTGCAACCGCGTCAGCTCTTCCCGGTGTGGCCGCAGTGGCGCCCTGAACTGGCTATCGCGCTCTTTGCCTCAACAATGGTCCTGCTGTTTTTACCGAAACTGCTGAGTATCATTCTGGTGTGGTGCAAAGGGCCGAAAGAGTACGGTGGATTTGTGCGGGTGACGCTCTCCCTGCTGCTGGAAGTGCTGTTCTCTGTACTGCTGGCGCCGGTGCGTATGTTGTTCCACACGGTGTTCGTGGTCAGCGCATTCCTCGGCTGGGAAGTGGTCTGGAACTCACCGCAGCGTGACGATGATTCGACTCCATGGGGCGAAGCCTTCATGCGCCACGGTTCTCAGCTATTGCTGGGGCTGGTATGGGCAGTGGGTATGGCATGGCTGGATCTGCGCTTCCTGTTCTGGCTGGCGCCGATCGTCTTCTCGCTGATCCTCTCTCCGTTCGTGTCGGTCATTTCCAGTCGTTCAACGACGGGCCTGCGTACTAAGCGCTGGAAACTGTTCTTGATCCCGGAGGAGTACTCTCCGCCGCAGGTACTGGTCGATACCGACAAGTATCTGGAACTGAACCGCGGCCGTTCACTCGAAGATGGCTTTATGCACGCGGTGTTCAACCCGTCGTTTAACGCGCTGGCAACGGCAATGGCAACGGCACGTCACCGTAGCGGGCATATTCTGGAGATCGCCCGTGAGCGTCACGTTGAGCAGGCGCTGAACGAGACCCCGGACAAGCTTACCCGTGACCGTCGTCTGGTGCTGCTGAGTGACCCGGTTACTATGGCGCGCATGCACTACCGCGTATGGGCATCGCCTGAGAGATATCTCTCCTGGGTTAACTTTTATCAGGATGTGAAGCTTAATCCGCTTGCCCTGAAAACAAAGTAAGCCGACATTAAGGAAAATACCGGCCCCAGGGCCGGTATTTTTTTACGTAAATAATGTATGTGAGGTAGTCAGTGAGAATAGTCATTGTGGCGCTTATAGCATGTCTGCTGAGCGGATGTGGTAGCATCATCAGCCGGACGATCCCCGGCCAGGGGCATGGCAATCAGTACTACCCTGGTGTCAAATGGGATGTCCGCGACTCCGCATGGCGCTATGTCACCGTACTCGATCTGCCATTCTCGCTGGTGTTCGATACGCTCTTATTGCCCATTGACGCACATCATGGCCCATACGAATAATTAACGCTCGTCCCACTCATCCGCAGCAGCCTGGCCTTCTTCGGTATCAAGTGGAGGCTCAAGCTGGAATTCCCCTTCATCCCATTCGTGCAGCGTGTTCTCTTCCAGCCACTCCTGACGTAGCTCTATCTCATCAAAATCGCCGTCAAACACACTCTGTGCGGCTTCGCCCGATAACATTGGCAGACACTCGCCTTCCTCTTCGTCTGTGGCGAAGAATTCAGCCTGCCACATAATGTCTCCATCCTGGAGAACGTATTTCTGGACGTTGAATTGCTGCACATTCGCATCTTCTTCCTCAACGCCTGGATTATTGGCGAGGAACTCTTCGCGAGCAGCGTCAATTGCTTCTTCGAGCGTAGCGTACATAGTCATAAGTTTCTCCCTGTGGTTTGACGAGGTATTCAGGGAAAGAATAGTTGAATATGAGGTTTTGCAAGTACCCGAACAAAAAAATCAGTCATCGGTGTTAATCATCAATGACCCGGTCAGCGACCCTCTGGCGCGCAGGGCGTTGTAAACTGACCCAGGAGTAAAAGGCGTTAAACAGGACAATGCCCGCCGTGACGCAGAATACCGCACGAAAACTGTAGTTTGCCGAGACCGCCGCGCCGAGCAACGGGCCGGTTACGTTACCGATATCGCGGAATGACTGGTTGTAGCTGAATACGCGGCCTGCAATTTGTTGGGTTGTGTTATAGACCAGCAGCGTTTGTACCGCAGGCAGTAGCGCGCCATCGGCAGCACCGAGTAAAAAACGCAGTAGCCCAAGCTGCCACGGCGTTTGTACGAAGGCCATCGGTACCAGCAGCAAGACGGAAATCAGCAGTGCGGCAACCAAAATCTTTTCCGGACCGATACGATCGCCCAGGCGGCCAAGTCGCGGGGCACTCATCAGCGCCGCCACGCCGGGAACCGACGCTATCATGCCGCTGATAAACGCGATATTACCGACATTACCCGCCAGTTCACGGACATAGAGTGTCAGAATAGGCGCGATAGACCCGGTTGCGACCTGGATTATCATCGTTGTGACAAACAGGCTCAGCACCAGGCGCGGACTTTTCAGTGAAGCTAAAACCTCTTTGGCGTGAAGCATCTCTTTTTTCGCCACCGGAGTGAAATTTTCCCGAATGCAAAAGAGCGTCAACAAGAAGCAGATAAACAGAACCGAGGCGGTGATAAAAAAGACCATCCGCAGCCCATATACATCGGCCAGCAGACCGCCTGCCAGCGGTCCAAGCAGTGCTCCGGCTACACCGCCCGTCGATAGTGTTCCCATCGCCCAACCACTGCGGTTTCGTGGCATCTGTGTCGCGATCAGCGCGTTGGCATTAGGTATAAAGCCGCCGAGTAAGCCGAGCAGCGCACGCAACACAAGGAATTGCCAGATATTTTGCGCAAAGCCCATCAGGGCCATGACAATCGCCATCCCGAGTGCAGAACGCAGGAGCATAATTTTACGCCCTTTACGGTCAGCGAGGCCGCCCCAGAAGGGTGAAGCCATGGCGGAAAAAAGAAAGGTAATACTAAAGACCAGACCGGACCACATGTTGAGCGCGCTATGCCCGGTAACGCCAAGTAGCTCAACGTAGAGAGGCAAAAAAGGCATGACCAGACTAAATGCCGCGCCAGTTAAAAAACAGCCGACCCAGGCCACGGTCAGATTACGTTTCCAGTTTATGGGAGCAGGAGATGACATTACCGTTCACGTTACGCGTTTCACACGCGGAGAATTAGCGATTGAAAATAATAAGCCTGCTAATTATGCGCCTGGGTGATGACACCTGCAACGGAAAGCATGTGTAGAAATGCAACAAACGTAGCCCGGCGTACCGGGCTACGGGGATTAATAGCGCGAAGGGACACCGTCCGGGCGGGTTTTGAAGCGACGGTGCAGCCACATATATTGCTCCGGGGCCATCAGAATACAGCGCTCAACAACCTTATTCATCCAGGCGGCGGTCTCTTCTGCGGTCTCCAGCGGTGGGGTGGTTTCACCTTCCAGCATGATCAACTCATAACCTTTACCGTCCGGTTTACGACGCGGTACGAAAGGTACCAGGCAAGCTTTAGACATTTTCGCCAGCATCCAGGTACCGGTCGTAGTCGCGGTCTGCTCGACCGCGAAGAAGGGCACAAAGACGCTGGAACGCGGGCCGTAGTCGTGGTCTGGCGCGTACCAGACGACATCGCCGCTTTTTAGCGCACGTACCATTCCTTTCAGGTCTTTTCGATCTATCATCGTCTTGTTTGAGCGTAACCGTCCCCACGTTTGCAGCCAGTCCAGCAGCGGGTTGTCATTAGGACGGTACACGCCAATGCCCGGAATATGCATGCCAAAGACGCGAGCACCCAGTTCGAGCGTTAAAAAATGTACGCCAATTAGCAAAATGCCCTTACCTTCGGCGAAGTGCATTTTGGTATTGTCCATGCCCGTAACATCAACCCAGCGATTGATCCGGCTGTCCGGCCAGAACCACGCCATCCCGGTTTCCATCAACCCCATCCCAACCGACTCAAAGTTCTTTTTGACCATTTCCTGACGCTCTTGCTCAGGCATCTGCGGGAAACAAAGCTCAAGGTTGCGATGTGCGATACGGACGCGGCGTTTCATCAGGCGCATTGCCAGTCGCCCCATACCGCAACCCAGGCGATAGAGGACCGGATAAGGCAGTTGTACCACCAGCCACAACAGCCCAATTCCGCACCAGGTTAGCCAGTAACGCGGATGGAGCAGTGACGGGGAAAATTTTGGTAAATGCGTCATATCGTTCCTTACTCAGCAAAAATCTCCTGCATTGTCGCATTTTTATCGAATCAACCAAAACCTCTACCAGTTGAATGCGTAATTGCCAGGCTATTGTTATTGAAAGATGATTTTAATGAGGGAAATGTAGCGCAAATTGTGTGGATGTAAATTGCCACTAATTGCTTTATGATGCCGCCCGATTTTATTGACTACCGCATTGCAGGATACGTACACCATGCCAGTGTTACACAACCGCATCTCGAATGATGAACTGAAAGCGCGCATGCTCGCCGAAACCGAGCCGCGCAAGACCGTCTCATTCTATAAATATTTCTCCATCGTCAACCCGCAGGCCACCCGCGACGCACTCTATACCGCCTTAACAAAGCTAAATGTATTCGGTCGCGTATATTTAGCTCATGAAGGGATCAACGCGCAAATCAGCGTGCCAGAAAGCCAGTTCGAAGCGCTGAAAGCCTATCTGTACAGTTTCGATCCTGCTCTGAATGGCCTGCGTATGAATATCGCCATTGACGATGATGGTAAATCATTCTGGGTGCTGCGCATGAAAGTGCGCGATCGCATTGTCGCTGACGGGATTGAGGATGCCTCGTTTAATGCCAGTGACGTCGGTGAATACCTGAAAGCCGCCGAAGTGAACGCGATGCTGGACGATCCGGAAGCGGTCTTTATCGACATGCGCAACCACTATGAATACGAAGTGGGCCATTTTGATGGTGCGCTGGAAATTCCTGCCGATACCTTCCGCGAGCAGTTGCCAAAAGCGGTTGAAATGATGCAGGAACATAAAGACAAAAAGATTGTCATGTACTGCACCGGCGGGATCCGCTGCGAAAAAGCCAGCGCCTGGATGAAGCACAACGGTTTTAGCAAGGTCTGGCACATCGAAGGCGGGATCATTGAATATGCCCGTCGCGCCCGTGAGCAGGGGCTGCCGGTACGCTTTATCGGTAAGAACTTTGTGTTCGATGAGCGTATGGGGGAGCGTATCTCTGACGATGTGATTGCCCATTGCCATCAGTGCGGTGTGCCTTGTGACAGCCATACTAACTGTGTGAATGACGGCTGCCATTTGCTGTTTATTCAGTGCCCGTCGTGCGCTGAAAAGTTCAAAGGATGCTGTAGCGAAGCCTGCCTTGAAGAGAGCCAGTTGCCGGAAGAGGAACAGCGTAAGCGGCGAGCCGGGCGGGAAAACGGCAACAAGATTTTCAACAAATCACGCGGACGTCTGAATACAAAGCTCGGTATCCCGGACCCTGAGTAAAAGATTTTCGCCTGCGTAAGCAACAGGCTCGCAGGCGAATCATCAGGGGCGGATGATCATGTATGAACCGCCCCTGCTGCGTGCGTGGTTTTACTTCTGCTGTACGCCTTCCACAGAGATGATCAAATCGACTTCCTGCGATGCAGGACCAAGGTCGGTAGTGATATTAAAGTCTTTAAGTTTAATTTTCCCTTCTGCTTCAAAACCGGCGCGTTTGCCACCCCAGGGATCATCACCCTTGCCCATCAGTTTGGCTTCCAGCTTCACGGGTTTGGTTACGCCGTTTAAGGTCAGATTGCCGGTGATATCCAGCTCATCACCGTCTTTTTTTACCTCAGTAGAGGTGAAGGTTGCCTGCGGGTGTTTCGTCACATTAAGGAATTCGCCACTGCGAAGGTGTTTGTCGCGTTCCGCATGGTTGGTATCGACACTGTTGGTATTGATGGTGACGTTGACTTTATCGGCAGCAGGATTTGCCTCATCAAAAGTAAAAGAGCCGTCAAAATCTTTAAATGTGCCGTACAACCAGCTGTAACCGAGGTGCTGGATGCGGAAATTGATGAAGGCGTGTTGGCCTTCTTTGTCGATTTTATATTCCGCTGCCATCGCGGAACCCGCAGAGAACAGTAACGAAGCGAGGGTGAAACCCAGCAGGCTTTTCTTCATATCATACTCCAGAGTCAGATGACGATTTACCCAGCATGCGCTTTAGGGTGTCGTCTTTATCGATGAAATGGTGTTTAAAGGCGGCAAGGCCGTGTAAGACCGATAGGATAACGACCGTCCATGCCAGCCACAGGTGAATATCTCCGGCCAGGTCTGCCTGCGAGCCCGCATCAGCAAAGGTGGCAGGCACCTCAAACAGGCCAAAAACGCTGATGGGCTTGCCGTCAGCCGTGGAGATGAGGTAACCGCTGAACAGGATGCCGAACAGCAGCAAATAAAGGGCGATATGTGCAACAACCGCGCTGACGCGGGTCAGTCGCGAGTAGCTTGCGAGTGGCGCGGGCGGTGGAGAGAGACGACGCCAGATAAGGCGAACCACCAGGACCAGCATCAGGACAATGCCAATGCTTTTATGCAATTCGGGCGCCTGGTGGTACCAGCCATCATAGTAGCTAAGCGTGACCATCCATAAACCCAGTGCAAACATGCCATAGACTGTAATTGCGACCAGCCAGTGCAGGGCAACAGAAATTGCGCCATAGCGAAATGGAGAATTACGGAGTTGCATAATGTGAACCGCAAGAGTGTAAAAGTTAATTTAAAATGGCGTCAGAAAAATAATATTGCAACTTAAAAATAACAATTAATAATCTTATTTTTTGTATATCAAAAATTTTGAATTAATTTTCAAAAATATGTTCAGTTCATTAGAGGGTATGGAAGTGATAGAAGCTTTGCAGGGCTAAAGGCAGAGGCGGTAAGGAGATTTTTTATTTCAAAAAATCTGTCGTAATTTTAAGTTTTTTTAAATAAATGTCAGTAAATGTCAATGTTCGTCATTCAGCCCAGACAACATAAATTAAGTCCACAAGAGCGATGAGTGACCATAAAGCGATATATACCATTAAATGCTCGCGGACGTTATTAACAAGAAAGAAGAACAAGCGGCGCATAATCTCTCCAGATATTCGGCCAAAAGAAAAGGCGACCCAAAAGGAAAAGGGTCGCGGGAAGGAATTATCCTGCAAAGCGCGCTAAAGAGAAGGGGGTTAAATCAAATTTACTGCTTTCACCCTGGGCGAACTGGGCCGCAATTTCCCCAAGCACTGGCGCAAATTTGAAACCATGTCCACTCAGCCCGGTGACCAGTAGCGCATGGGGGCAATCGGGAAGGGTATCGATGAGGAAGTCTTCATCAGGCGAATTATCATAAGTGCAAGAGGCCCCGTACAGGCAACCACCGATGCCCGGTAAGAACTGGCGCAGGAAGGGAAAACACTCTGAACCATCTGAGGCTACTGCGCCAAACGGTACGCGTTCACTGGCCTCGTTGATACGTTGTCCGCCGTTATGCTTGCCGATTTTTAACGCATTATCCTCAGCGGGGAAACCATAGTATTGAGATCCATCCGCCATTTCGCCGGTAAAGGCCGGGAAGCGATTCTTGGTGCTGTAACGACCATCAGCCTGGAACCAGGCAAAGACTTTTCGTACCGGCTGGACAGGTAAGCCGGGAACAAGGTTCGCAACCCATGTACCGCTACTAATGAGGATCTTTTTCGCGCTGAATGTTCCCTCAGATGTATCAATACTCACACCATCATCGGTAGTATGCAGGGCTGTCACCGGGCAGTTAAACAGTTGGGCGCACCCGGCTTCTTGCGCCAGGCGAATCCAGGCCTTAATTGCCAGTTCGCTGCGAAGTATGCCGGAGTCCGCTTCGAACAAGCCGATGTAGTCATCCGGGACGGTGATTTCTGGCCAGCGTGCCATCAGTGACGGCGCATCAAGCTTTTCCACGGCCAGATTCCAGTGCAGCGCACTTTGCGCGACATTTGCCAGAAAAGAGGAATGTGCCGGGCCAAGATTAAGTACCCCGGTGCGCTCAAAGACGGCTTCGCCGCTGTCAGCAACCAGTTGATCCCACAACTCCTGGGCGCGCAATACCAGCGGAACGTACTTTTCCCCCTCCCCATAAGCATGGCGGATTAAACGAGTATCGCCATGGTGGCTCCCTTCCTGATGCGGTGGCAGGTGCGCATCGGTCATCAGTACGTTGAGACCGGCGCGGGATGCATAGTAGCCCGCCGCCGCACCGACAGAGCCGCTGCCAATGATGATCAAATCGTATTTCATGTCGTTCTCCATCAAGTCGTAATCGGGAGGGTAAATAACCGGGAGGCGTTATACAAGACGGGAAATAAATAAGGCACCACGTGGGTGCCTGTTGAGTGATTATTGAGCATTATCGCTAATGCCTACGATACTCATTTTCCTGGTACTCGCCTGATTCTATTTTGGCGATACCCGCTTCTAAAATCGAAATAAACTGGCGGGCAACTTCGGTCGTTAACCACAACGTCTGGCCTACTTCGGTGTCCTGAGAAGCGGCTCTGTTTGGGGTCTGGTAATGTAAGCGCAACATCAGTGCGTCGTAACTGTCCACTGTGCTGATATCCCATCCAACCAGAGGATGGGTCTGGATGACTTCATTATTCTTTTCCATCATAACCCCCTTATGGCGTGTTAACTGACAACGACTTTCGAGGTTCAATGCGTGTTTTTGTGAAGCCTTTTCAGTATACCAATATTTAACCTTGCTGATCGAATAAATAACACTCTGCAACATAATTTTATTTCAGTTGGATTTTTTTGAACAAGAAAACGCTAACTTACGCGTGATTTTTAAGCAGGTCAGGAGGAAAGTAAGATTTTTGCTTAAAAAAACAAAAAAGCCGGGGCGACCCGGCAAAAACATGCACAATACAAACTCTTTTTAATCGCGGATAAACCAGTCGTCGGCGCTTTCCCACGTTTCTTGCAGAATTTCACTGACGCGCTCTTTATCTTCTTTTGCTCCGCCCATCACCGATAAGTTATTCGCTGTCGCATAACGAACCGTAATTTTATTTTCGCTATCAGGATAATAATTATTCAGTCGGCGGGATAACTCGCTCGCCAGGGCATCAATAGCACCTGGCGGGAGCGGTGTAGTTTTGGCAATAGTCACTTCGATGCGCATGGCAACCCCCTGTGTTATTTACTGTATGTTTATACAGTTACCTTGCAAGATTTACAACAGGGGGGTGAAAAAAATCAGGATTTCACTGTCCAGCGGACTGTCTCACCGGCGAGGAATGGGATAATCGCATCTTCCGGCAAAGCAATACTGTCGATGACCGTTGAATCTTCACGCACCAGTTCAATGAAGGTTTCATTCACCGGCAGGCCATAAAAATGCGGACCGTTGAGTGAACAGAACGCTTCAAAATGCTGCAGGGCGTTCATCTCTTCAAACACGGTGGCATAACTTGCCAGCGCAGTCGGCGCGTTGAAGCAGCCTGCACAGCCACAGCTTGCCTCTTTACGATGGCGGGCGTGTGGCGCAGAGTCCGTGCCGAGAAACGCGCGGGTAAAGCCGCTGGCGACCAGTTCACGCAGCGCCTGCTGATGCACGTTACGTTTCAGGATAGGCAGGCAATACAGATGCGGACGTACACCGCCGACCAGCATATGGTTGCGGTTGAACATCAAATGCTGCGGTGTGATGGTGGCCGCTAACAGTTCATTGCCGTCACGGACATATTCCGCGGCATCTTTGGTGGTGATGTGCTCGAACACCACTTTCAACCCCGGCAGACGCTGGCGAAGTGGCTCCATAACCGTCTCGATAAAGCGGGCTTCGCGATCGAAGATATCGATCTCTGCCTGGGTCACTTCACCGTGAACCAGCAGTGGCATCCCCAGTTTTTCCATGCGCTCAAGTACCGGCATGATGGCATCAATACTGGTCACCCCATGACTTGAATTGGTCGTGGCATTCGCCGGGTAGAGCTTGGCGGCGGTAAAGACATTCTCGCGAAAACCGCGTTCCACTTCGTCGGGATTGAGTGAATCGGTCAGGTAGCAGGTCATTAGCGGAGTAAAGTCATGTCCGGCAGGTACGGCATCAAGAATGCGCTGGCGATAAGCAATTGCCGCCTCAACGCTGGTCACCGGCGGGACAAGATTGGGCATGACGATGGCGCGAGCATAAATTTCGCTGGTCCACGGCACGACGGTTTTTAACATATCGCCGTCACGTAAATGAACGTGCCAGTCATCAGGGCGGCGGATTTTTAAAACCTGGGAATGTGCTGTCATGGGAGTGCTCCGGCTGGGTGAGAATCAGTCAATATGGCTGGTTTTTTGCCGGGCACTAAGCATAAGCGTATACCCATCATACTTCAAGCTGCATCTGAGCCACTTCGCGCCTGTCCCGATCACTAACGTGAATAAGCTCCCGGATGTTCATGGCGTCTTCGCTTTCCCGCAACGCGAATGATGGTGGGTATAAACGCTTCGGCTTGCTTCTTTTCCTGAAAAAAGCCCTTACGGGCTTAATCGGTGAGCGGGATGATAATTTCACCCGGCTTCACTTCGATACCCCTGGCATATTTCTTCGCCAGCGCTTCGCCTTTACTGCTGTCTTCACGCAGAATGTAAGCGGGGCGCTGATTAAAGTAGTTACGCAGGGACTGATTCAGGTAGGGCAGAAGGGTTTGCAGAATGGACTGCATTTTCTGTGGTGTGACGGTTGCGTCAACCACTTCCATCTCCTGGAGATAAATTGCCCCTTTTTCTTTATCGAAGACCGGCAGCGCCTTCATTTTGAGCTTCATGGTCGCTTTCTGATTACCGAAAAGAGAGTTCATCTCCAGATTGGCATCGCCGGAAAGGGTAATCTTATTCGGTTCCTCACGGCCAATCTGACTGACCAGATTACTGAGGACGATGTGCGCGTCCGCCACGCCGGGCAGGCCGATGTCTTTGGCGAAATCGTTGCGTTTTTGCAGTGACTGGTTAATTTCCTGCTCGCTGATGCTGTACTGTGTTAACTGGTTACAACCCACCAAAACGCCGCTTAAAATCAAAGCCGCGGCGAAAATAATCTTTTTCATTATGTTCCTCAAGAGAGTGCCTGCGTATTCATCCTTGTCTGTAGCATCAGTCCAGGGCAGAGGATAAGCCAGCAGAAAAAGCTGAAAGCGGAAGCGTACGCTTCCGCCTGGGGCATTATATCGCCATTGATGAGAGCAGGTTAATCTGCGTTTGTTTCGCCATGTTATCGCGGTAGTCGGCCACGCGCGTCGGCCAGTTAATCCCCGCTACAATGGTCAGATTACGCAGTAAGGGGAACAGGTGAATATCATCATCCGACAGCTCTCCGTTTACCGCATTAGGCTGAACGATAAGCTTATCCAGTGCGCGTAAATCATCGCTGATTTTTTTGATAAGCCCGGCTGAGTGGGCCATGTGCTCGTCAAAATTGCCGATCGCCGCCTCTTTCTTCGCCACAAAATAGGCTCTGGCTTCAGGCGTAGCGAACTCGTCGAAGGGGCTTTTGGCAAAACGCGGAATGAGCAGACGATTGACGTAGCCATTGACTTTTCTCAGCCAGGCGTCGAGGGCTGAATTCTGCTTTCCGGTCAGCAACGGCTTACCGTCAAGTTTGTCCACGTAATGGACGATATCCATGCTTTCAGGTAGATAGCGGCTGTCGTCTTTTTGGAGTATCGGCGCCATTTTTTGGCCGATCATTCGGGTCGGCGTTGCTTCGTCATCATTGAGCAACACGTTGAGTTCGACGGGGATATTCTTGAGGCCGAAAATCATGCGGGCCTTAACGCAGAACGGGCAGTGATCATAAATGTAGAGTTTCACGGTTCTCCTCCATACTGATTGTCCATCACAAAAAAGTATGGAAGAGATTAAAAGGGCTGGCAAATCATGCGCCCGGTTCGAGCAGGCGAGACGGGGTGCGTTTTAGCGCGAATTGCCACAGCAGGGCGAAAAAGGTGATAAGGCCAATCAGCGCCAGCATCATCCAGGGTAACGTCGGCTGACTCAGTGCTTTACCCACGTCAAACAGCCAGCCCCCGCCGGCATAACCCAACGCACCGCCAAATGCCAGCCCCAGGCGACTGAACCCCATATAACTGCCGCGGGCACGGGAATCTGCCAGCGCCGCGCTTAACGTTTCACGTGCCGGTTCAGCAATAATGGAGCCGATATAAAAGGTGCAAATCAGCGTAAACAGTTGCTGCAGGCTGTTGACCAGGCCTATCGGCAACAGACTGAATGACATAAACAGCAGCCCGGCCATTAGCCGATGTTCCAGGCGAAAACGTTTTTCACTCCAGCGGGCAATAGGGTACAGCAGCGACAGCGACAGGCTGGCTTCAATGGCATACATCCATTTTACTGCCGCAGGCGAACCGGCGATATCATTCACCATGATTGGCAGCATCAACATTACCTGAACCGCCAGCATGTAATAGCCGGTAAGTGTCAGTACGTAGGTGACAAAACGTTTATCACGCAAAACGCGGCCCAGCCCTTCACGCACCGGCGTTTTTACCGTCGATAATTTCCATGCAGGCAGCAGCCAGGCGTTAAAGCCTGCACAAAGAACAAACACGGCGGCACCGACAATACAGACCAGACGGAAATCGTATTGCAGTAACCAACTGCCAATCAGTGCGCCGATCACCGCCCCCGCGCTGTCCTGCATCATCAATAGCGAGAAGAAGCGGCCGCGCTGCGATGGGCGAATCAGTTTAACCACCAGCGCCGTGCGCGGCGGATCGAAGAGCGTACCGCCGAGTCCGGATAATATGCAGGAGCACCACAGCAGCCAGGGTTCATGGGCGATACCCATGGTGGCAAAACCGGCAGCACGCATTAGCATGCCGGTGACGATCAGTGGTTTAGCACCAAAACGGTCCGCGATGGCGCCGCCGAAAACGCCCAGCCCTTGCTGCACGAATTGCCTTAACCCAAGGGCAATACCAACCATCAAGGCAGCCCAACCGAGTTGATCAACAAAACATATAGAAATAAGCGGGAAAACGACGAAAAAGCCCAGCACCACCAACATATTATCGACGAGCAGGAAATATTTACCCAGGCTCCTTGCCTGCGATACGCGTGACATTTCCCCTCCCGGGAAATAAAAGTAAGTACGTTAATATTCTGCCGGGTCGTCTGATTTTTTCCCATCGTTGGCGCGACAATATTTTTTTATCAAAAGCGGGCTTTAATTCAGACTTCTCATCGAAAAAGCTTATGTATTGCGAAAATGCAGGTTGTTGTTTTCACAGAGTGGCTGCGCAAATGTATAGTAAAGGGAAGGGGTTGAGAGTGGTAACCGGAAGGAGAAGGAATGAATGTTTGGCTATCGCAGTAATGTGCCGAAAGTACGCCTGGTCACAGACAGGCTGGTGGTTCGCTTAGTTCATGAGCGGGACGCCTGGCGGCTTGCGGACTATTACGCTGAGAACCGTCAATTTTTAAAGCCCTGGGAACCGGTTCGTGACGAGAGCCATTGCTATCCATCTGGTTGGCAGGCTCGCCTGGGGATGATTAACGAATTCCATAAACAAGGAACCGCTTTTTATTTCGCATTACTCGATCCAGAAGAAAAAGAGATCATCGGTGTCGCGAATTTCTCCAATGTGGTACGCGGTTCTTTCCATGCCTGCTATCTGGGGTATTCCATCGGGCAAAAATGGCAGGGGCAGGGGTTAATGTTCGAAGCGCTGACGGCAGCCATTCGCTATATGCAACGAACGCAACATTTGCACCGCATTATGGCGAATTATATGCCGCACAATAAACGCAGCGGCGATTTACTGGCGCGCCTTGGTTTTGAAAAAGAGGGCTACGCAAAAGCGTATCTGCTGATTGACGGGCAATGGCGTGACCACGTGTTGACGGCGTTGACCACCAAAGACTGGACCCCGGGTCGTTAAGGAGAAAACATGAAGTACCAACTCAGCGCCACGGAAGCGCGCGTTATCGGATGCCTGCTGGAAAAACAGATCACTACCCCTGAACAATATCCATTGTCGGTCAATGCCGTGGTGACCGCCTGTAACCAAAAAACCAACCGTGAACCGGTAATGAACCTCAGTGAGCATGAGGTGCAGGAGATACTGGATACGCTGGTAAAGCGCCACTACCTGCGCACAGTCAGTGGTTTCGGTAACCGTGTCACTAAATATGAGCAGCGTTTCTGCAACTCCGAATTTGGCGATCTGAAACTCTCTCCGGCGGAAGTGGCCATTATTACCACGCTGTTGCTGCGTGGCGCTCAAACGCCGGGTGAACTGCGCGGGCGCGCGGCGCGGATGCATGAATTTAACGATATGGGTGAAGTGGAAAGCGCGCTGGAGAATCTGGCGCAGCGCGAAGATGGCCCGTATGTTGTGCGTTTACCACGCGAGCCTGGCAAACGGGAAAGCCGCTATATGCATCTGTTCAGCGGTGATGTGGAGACGCTGATTAACGTTGTGGAGACAGTAAGCCCGCTGGATAGCGACAACGATCTGGCTTCGAGGGTTGAAGCGCTGGAAAACGACGTTGCCGAACTGAAACAGCGTCTGGCTTCACTACTCGAACATCTGGGGGATTAATCGTGGCGGCATTACGTATAGGGGTTGTGGGATTAGGCGGTATCGCGCAAAAAGCATGGTTACCGGTACTGGGGGCGGCAACTGACTGGACGCTGGCGGCAGCCTGGTCACCCACGCGAGAAAAAGCGCAGCGTGTGTGCGACACCTGGCGTATTCCTTATGTCGGCTCGTTAGGCGAGCTCGCCGCGCAGTGCGACGCGGTTTTTGTTCACACCTCTACCGCCTCGCATTATGCGGTGGTGAGCGAACTCCTCAATGCAGGTGTTCATGTTTGTGTCGACAAACCCCTGGCAGAAAATCTGTCGGATGCGGAAAAGCTCATTGAACTGGCGGCGCGCAAAAAGTTGACGCTGATGGTGGGGTTCAACCGCCGTTTTGCTCCGCTGTACCGTCAGTTAAAAAGTCATTTGCCGCAGGCAGCATCACTGCGAATGGATAAACATCGCAGCAACAGCGTTGGTCCGCACGATCTGCGCTTCACCTTACTCGATGATTATCTGCATGTTGTGGATACCGCTCTCTGGCTGGCCGGTGGCAGTGCGTCGCTTGCCAGCGGCACATTGCTGACTAATGACCAGGGTGAAATGATTTATGCCGAGCACCATTTTGCGCAGGGCGCGTTGCAAATCACTACCAGTATGCATCGCCGTGCCGGTAGTCAACGCGAATGGGTGCAGGCGGTAACGGACGGCGGACTGTATGACGTTACCGATATGCGTGAATGGCGTGAAGAACAGGGGCAGGGGATTGTGACTCCGCCCATACCCGGCTGGCAGAGTACGCTTGAGCAACGAGGCTTCGCCGGATGCGCGCGCCATTTTATCGAATGCGTGCAAAATCAGACGGTTCCGGAAACGGCGGGTGAGCAGGCTATCCTGGCCCAGCGTATCGTTGAAAAACTCTGGCGCGAGGCGATGAGCGAATAACCCTCTGTAACATATGGCGGTAGAAATTCGCGTTATTCCAGGTAGACTAAGCGCTTCGCGATACCAACGCCTGCTTTGTGCAGGCGTTGTGTTTATGGAACCTTAAATGAACTTATTAAAATCGCTGGCGGCCGTCAGCTCAATGACCATGTTTTCTCGCGTGCTGGGTTTTGCGCGCGATGCCATTGTGGCGAGGGTATTTGGTGCAGGGATGGCGACCGATGCCTTCTTTGTCGCCTTTAAACTGCCAAATCTCTTACGACGTATTTTTGCCGAAGGGGCATTTTCTCAGGCCTTTGTCCCCATTCTTGCGGAATATAAAAGTAAACAGGGCGAAGAGGCGACGCGCGTTTTTGTCGCCTATGTATCGGGGCTGTTGACGCTGGCACTGGCGATTGTCACCGTTGCCGGCATGCTGGCGGCGCCCTGGGTGATTCTGGTGACGGCGCCGGGGTTTGCCGACACGGCTGATAAATTTGCATTGACCTCTCAACTTCTGCAGATAACTTTCCCCTACATTTTGCTGATTTCACTGGCGTCGCTCGCCGGGGCGATCCTCAATACCTGGAACCGTTTCTCCGTCCCGGCATTTGCGCCCACATTTCTTAATATCAGCATGATCGGTTTTGCTCTGTTCGGTGCGCCGTATTTCCATCCGCCGGTGCTTGCGCTGGCATGGGCGGTGACGGTGGGCGGTATCCTGCAATTGGTTTATCAACTGCCGCATCTGAAAAAAATTGGCATGCTGGTGCTGCCGCGTATCAGTTTCCGCGATGCGGGCGCGATGCGGGTGATGAAACAGATGGGGCCGGCGATCCTTGGCGTATCGGTTAGTCAGATCTCCCTGATTATTAACACTATTTTTGCCTCCTTCCTGGTCTCCGGTTCGGTCTCCTGGATGTATTACGCTGACCGCCTGATGGAGTTTCCATCCGGGGTACTGGGTGTGGCGCTGGGGACGATTTTGCTGCCGTCGCTCTCGCGAAGTTTTGCCAGCGGTAATCATGATGAATATTGCCGCCTGATGGATTGGGGGTTGCGGTTATGCTTTTTGCTGGCGCTGCCCAGCGCGGTGGCGTTAGGCATTCTTGCGAAGCCGCTGACGGTTTCGCTTTTTCAGTATGGTAAGTTCACCCCGTTTGACGCCCAGATGACGCAGCGGGCGCTGATCGCCTATTCGGTTGGTTTGATGGGCCTTATTGTGGTGAAAGTATTGGCTCCAGGGTTCTATTCACGACAGGACATCAAAACGCCGGTCAGGATTGCCATTGTCACGCTGGTGATGACGCAATTAATGAACCTGGCATTTATTGGCCCGCTAAAACATGCCGGTCTGTCACTCTCGATTGGCCTGGCGGCCTGTCTGAATGCCAGCCTGCTCTATTGGCAGTTGCGTAAGCAGAATATCTTTACCCCACAGGCCGGCTGGGGCCGTTTCCTGACACGTCTGTTTATTGCGGTGATCGTAATGGCAGCCGCACTGCTGGGCATGCTGTATGTGATGCCTGACTGGGCGCAGGGCAACATGGCGCATCGCCTGGCTCGGCTCATGGTCGTGGTGGCGGTAGGCGTTGTGGCTTACTTCGCGACGCTCGCGGTGCTGGGGTTCAGAGTTAAAGATTTTGCCCGCCGGATAGCGTAAGCGCAAAAGGGAGTCGACCTTGACAGTCGACTCCCGCATAAAAGAATGTGAACGCGTTAGCTAAATGGAAATCTTTTTTCCGCCCCTGCTACCCGTAAAGGTCTGACCGTCCGCACCATAAAGCCCTGGCTCCTGGTGAGGTTTCAGTACCTCGAGCGCTTTTCGGTTAAGGGCAATTTGCCCTTCGAGCAACCAGCCGTTGTGTTGGTTCAGATCACGCAGGTGTTGCGTTTTTCGTGTGATTATCTGCCAGCGATTGGCGATATCGTCATTCGCGCTACTTTGCACCTTTTGCGCTTCGCGGCGTTGCTGCTCAAGATAATCCAGTGTGGCAAGCAATGAGCTTTTCTCTTCCGTAATGCGTTGCAACGTGCTGCTATGCACATGGCCCACAGAGAGTTGTTTTTGCTCAGCATCCATCACGTCTTTTAATGCGTTCAGGATAACTGTCATCTGATCAAGAATGTCTGACAGTTGATTCATACATTATTTACTCAAGTAACTCTGCACTTCGTTAATCAGGGCATCGGCGATTTTACCGGTGTCCATCTTTAGCTCACCATTACGGATTGCCGTTTTCAGTTGTTCAACGCGTTCCATATTGACGTCGCTGCTACCCGGCTGCATCAATTTGGATTGGGCATCACTGAGCGTTACGCTCGTGCTGTTGGCGGTTTTCGATTTTTCCAGACGTACTTTCGTTGCCTGGGTGTCGCTGGTTTCACGTGGTTGTACGGTGCTAACCGGCTTTAAAGGCGATGTACGATCAATGCTCATAGTGTGTTGTCCTCATAGAGGTTTTCCGGCGTTTTGGGTCTGCCATCTTCAGTCGTTGCTTATTTATCGGCAGATGCCGCGAATTCTTTAAAAAGATTATAGGTTAATCAGAATATTCCCATCAGCGCCGACAATTCCACTTACAATTTGTCCAGAAGACATGCGTACCCGGGCACTTTGCGACACCGCCGCATTGTTCAGCGCCTGGCCTTCACTATTGACACTAAAGCCTTCGCCATTGGCTACAACCATCACTCGCTGGCCGGCTTTTACTCGCCAGGCCTGGCGCAGCATCGAGAGCTGAACCGGTTGATCGGGTGAGAGATCGCGCAGGCTTACGGCATCTTGTGCCTGAGAAATATCGAGCATTGCTTTCGGCGGTAACTGATCGAGCCTGCCGCGTTTGAGCTTTACGCTTTCCGGCGTCAGTACACTACCACGGGTAATCGCCTGAGCGGCGACAACATAATTACCCGTCGCCTGGACGTTTACCTGCAAATAGCGCTTTTCGTTACCGCAGTTTGTCAATACGTTGACGTTCCCCCAAAGCTGAGCGTAGCCCGTCAAACTTAAAGCCGGTTGCTCACAGGTGGGATAAAGATTTTTCGGCGTACGTATTGTTACCACCACCTCGTCACTAAAGCCAGCCAGTCGTTGTGCAAAAAACGCGGTGAGCTGCGCCTTTAAGTCTTGCGCCAACACTTGCGGGCTTAAAATCAAAAACAGCAATGCCGCGGCTAAACCGCTTTTCAACGTGTTCATCGCAGACCCCTGCCTGTTGTTTGTTGAAGAGATGACAGGATTCTACCCGTCACGCAAATCTATCAACGCAATAAATAGCGACGCATTTTGCGCTTATTCCGTCGATAAGGCGCGCGTAAGGAGATTTAAGCTGTTGACTAAATAATTGTCATCAGCGGGGAAGCCATGCTCGATAAACTTGATGCCGCGTTACGGTTCCAGCAAGAAGCACTGAATCTGAGCGCGCAGCGCCAGGAAATCCTGGCCGCCAATATTGCGAATGCCGATACCCCGGGGTATCAGGCGCGTGATATGGATTTTTCCAGCGAACTGAAAAAGGTGATGGAACGTGGCCGTGCAGAGAACACAGGCGTCTCGCTGGCGTTAACTTCCAGTCGCCATATTCCGGCGCAAGCCATTTCCACCCCGTCTCCAGACCTGCTTTATCGTATTCCGGATCAACCATCTGCCGATGGCAACACCGTGGATATGGATCGCGAGCGTACACAGTTTGCGGATAACAGCCTTAAGTATCAGACAGGGCTGACCGTGCTGGGCGGGCAGATTAAAAGCATGATGTCCGTGTTGCAGGGGAATAACTAACCATGGCATTGCTGAATATTTTTGATATCTCCGGCTCCGCGCTTGCCGCGCAGTCCAAACGTCTGAACGTGGCTGCCAGTAACCTGGCGAACGCCGACAGCGTCGCCGGACCGGACGGTCAACCTTATCGCGCTAAGCAAGTCGTTTTCCAGGTGGATGCTGCACCAGGCCAGGCAACGGGTGGCGTAAAAGTGGCTGGCGTTGTTGAAAGCCAGGCACCCGACAAGCTGGTTTATGAACCCGGCAACCCACTGGCGGATGCGAAGGGCTACGTCAAAATGCCTAACGTTGATGTTGTCGGGGAAATGGTGAACAGCATGTCCGCGTCTCGCAGCTATCAGGCGAACGTCGAGGTGCTCAACACCGTTAAAAATATGATGCTCAAAACGCTTACTCTCGGCCAGTAAAAGGAGACATAAATGTCTATCGCCGTAAATGTGAACGACACGTCCAGTAGTAGTGTCAGCTCCACCAGCAGCAGTAGCAGCTCGTCTCAACTGACTACGAGTAGCGCATCAGACCTACAGAGCAGCTTCCTGACCCTGTTGGTCGCACAGTTAAAAAACCAGGACCCAACCAATCCGCTGCAGAACAACGAACTGACCTCGCAGCTTGCGCAGATCAGTACGCTGAACGGGATTGAAAAACTGAACACCACCCTGGGATCTATCTCCGGGCAGATCGATAACAGCCAGGCGCTGCAGGCCAGCAATCTGGTAGGTCACGGTGTAATGATTGAAGGTACGACGATTCTGGCTGGTAGCTCAACCACAACGCCGTTTGGTGTTGAACTGACCCAGGCCGCAGATAAAGCGACCGCGACCATCACCAGCAAAGACGGCACCGTGGTACAGACCGTCAACCTGGGGCCGCTGACCGCTGGCGTCCATACCTTCAGTTGGGATGGAAAGCTGTCGGACGGCACCACCGCCCCAGATGGCTCTTATAAAGTTTCTATCGCCGCCAGTTCAGGCACTACGCAACTGGTTGCTCAGCCGCTGCAATACGCTCTGGTTCAGGGGGTAACGCTGTCGGATTCTGGCAACAAGTTAGATTTAGGTACCTACGGCACCACTACGCTCAACGAAGTTCGGCAGATTATTTAAGCCTTAACACTTATCAGGAGTAAGTCATGGCCTTTTCACAAGCGGTCAGCGGTCTGAATGCTGCGGCCACCAACCTCGATCTTATTGGTAACAACATCGCCAACTCCGCTACGTATGGCTTTAAATCCAGTACTGCGTCCTTCGCTGACATGTTTGCGGGTTCTAAAGTAGGTCTGGGTGTTAAAGTCGCGGGCGTTACCCAGGACTTTAACGACGGTACCACCACCAATACGGGACGTGGCCTTGATGTCGCGATTAGCCAGAATGGCTTCTTCCGCCTCGTTGATACCAACGGTTCTGTTTATTACAGCCGTAACGGTCAGTTCACGCTGGATGAAAACCGCAACCTGGTAAACATGCAGGGTCTGCAAGTAACGGGTTTTCCGGCAAGCGGTACGCCTCCGACCATCCAGTCGGGCGCTAACCCAACGGGGATCAATATCCCAACGACGCTGATGTCGGCACAAATCACCACCACCGCAACGATGCCGGTTAACCTGAACTCGTCTTCTAAGACGCCGACAGTGACCACGTTCGACCCGACTAACGCTGACAGCTACAACTTAAAAGGGCCGATCACCGTTTACGACAGCCAGGGTAACGCCCACGACATGAACGTGTTTTATGTCAAAAGCGCAACAAATAACAATACATGGGATGTCTACACGCAGGATTCCAGCGTAACGGGCTCTACGGCGACCAAAGCGGCGCAGATGGTCTTTAATCAGAACGGTAGCCTGCAAGGTGTATACAACTACACCTTTAATACTACGACCGGTAACTACGATCTGTCCACGACGGCGAATACGAATCCTGCCATTACTGTCACTTCCGGTACGCTTAACGGCGCTACAGCGGCGACATTCTCCCTGAGTTTCCTGAACTCCATGCAGCAGAACACCACTAGCGCCGTCGTGAGCACCTCGCAGAACGGCTACAAGCCGGGTTCTATGGTGAGCTACACCATTAACGATGACGGTACCGTCGTGGGTTCCTACTCCAACGAACAGAAACAGGTGCTGGGTCAGATTGTCCTGGCGAACTTCGCCAACAACGAAGGCCTGAAATCTGAGGGTGATAACGTATGGTCTGCCACAAACAAATCTGGCGTGGCGCTGTTGGGTACGGCAGGTACGGGTAACTTCGGTTCGCTGACCAACGGCGCACTCGAAGCCTCTAACGTGGATCTGAGTAAAGAACTGGTCAATATGATCGTCGCGCAGCGTAACTATCAGTCGAATGCGCAGACCATCAAAACCCAGGATCAGATCCTTAACACGCTGGTTAACCTGCGTTAATCGGCTGACGGGATGGTCTAATGGATCACGCAATATACACAGCGATGGGTGCGGCAAGTCAGACGCTGAACCAGCAGTCTGTCACCGCCAGCAACCTGGCCAACGCTTCAACACCGGGCTTTCGTGCGCAGCTTAGTGCGCTGCGTGCGGTACCGGTAGAAGGGTTGTCGCTGCCGACCCGTACACTGGTCGCCGAGACCACACCTGGCGCTGATATGACGCCAGGCGATCTGAACTACACGTCACGCCCACTGGATGTTGCCCTGCAACAGGATGGTTGGCTGGCGGTGCAGAGCGCGGATGGTTCCGAAGGGTATACCCGTAACGGTAACATTCAGGTCACACCGACCGGGCAACTGACCATTCAGGGGCATCCGGTCATGGGTGAGAACGGGCCGATTGCTGTTCCGGAAGGTTCACAGGTCACCATTGCCGCGGACGGGACCATTTCCGCCCTGACCGCCGGTGATCCGCCGAACACGGTCTCCCCGGTTGGCAAACTGAAACTGGTGAAAGCGAACGGCAGTGAAGTGGTGCGTGGCGATGACGGTCTTTTCCGCGTCAGCCAAAGCGCGCAAGCCACACGTGGCCAGACGTTACAGCCGGACCCAAACATCCGCGTCATGTCAGGTGTGCTGGAAGGCAGTAACGTTAAACCTATGGCGGCAATGGCCGATATGATCGCCAGCGCGCGCCGCTTTGAAATGCAAATGAAAGTTATTGGTAACGTTGATGAGAATGCGCAGCGTGCCAACCAGTTACTGTCCATGAGCTAATAAACAGGATTTCCTATGATAGGTTCATTATGGATCGCTAAAACCGGCCTCGACGCCCAGCAAACCAATATGGACGTTATCGCCAACAACCTGGCGAACGTCAGTACCAATGGTTTCAAGCGTCAGCGCGCGGTATTTGAAGATCTGCTTTACCAGACGATTCGTCAGCCTGGTGCGCAATCTTCTGAACAGACTACGCTGCCTTCTGGTCTGCAGATTGGTACCGGTGTTCGCCCGGTGGCCACCGAACGTCTGCACAGCCAGGGTAACCTCTCCCAGACGAACAACAGCAAAGATGTGGCTATCAAAGGCGAGGGCTTCTTCCAGGTCCTGCTGCCGGACGGTACCTCTGCTTATACCCGTGATGGTTCATTCCAGGTTGACCAGAATGGCCAGTTGGTAACGTCGGGCGGCTTCCAGGTTCAGCCTGCCATTACCATTCCGGCTAACACCCTGAGTATCACCATTGGCCGTGACGGTGTGGTCAGCGCCACGCAGCAGGGGGCGACAGCACCTGTGCAGGTGGGGCAGCTCAACCTGACAACCTTTATGAACGACACCGGTCTGGAAAGTATCGGTGAAAACCTGTACCTCGAAACACAGTCTTCCGGCACGCCGAACACCACCACGCCGGGGCTGAACGGGGCGGGTCTGCTGTATCAGGGGTATGTGGAAACCTCGAACGTAAACGTGGCGGAAGAACTGGTGAACATGATCCAGGTTCAGCGCGCTTATGAAATTAACAGCAAAGCGGTATCGACCACCGATCAGATGCTGCAGAAACTGTCGCAACTCTAAGGCGTTATCCGGTGCGGCGCAGGCTGCACCGGAACCCTGATTTCGAAGATGAATGTAATGCAAAAAAACGCCGCGGGCCGCTACCCCCTGTTAGCTTTACTGGCACTGATGTTGAACGGATGTGCCTGGGTTCCCTCAACACCGCTGGTGCAGGGCGCAACGACCGCTCAACCGATGCCGGGACCCGTTCCGGTCGTCAATGGCTCTATTTACCAGACTGCGCAGCCTATCAACTATGGCTACCAGCCGCTGTTTGAAGACCGTCGCCCGCGTAACGTCGGGGATACATTGACGCTGGTGCTGCAAGAAAACGTGAGCGCCAGTAAGAGTTCATCAGCGAATGCCAGCCGCGATGGCAAAAGCAGTTTCTCAATGGATACCACGCCTCGCTATCTGGAAGGCTTGTTCGGCAATGCGCGTGCAGACCTGACGAGCGAAGGCAGCAACTCGTTTAACGGCAAAGGCGGCGCTAACGCCAGCAATACATTTAGCGGCACGTTGACCGTTACGGTCGACCAGGTACTGATCAACGGCAATTTACACGTGGTGGGTGAAAAACAGATCGCCATCAACCAGGGCACTGAATTTATCCGCTTCTCAGGTGTTGTGAACCCACGCACCATCAGCGGCAGCAATACGGTTCCGTCCACACAGGTGGCGGACGCGCGCATCGAGTATGTCGGCAACGGCTACATTAACGAAGCGCAGAATATGGGCTGGCTGCAGCGTTTCTTCCTCAACTTATCGCCGATGTAACCGGGGTGAATTATGTTTAGATTTCTGGCTGGAATAGCGTTAGTGCTGGTGGCGTTTGTCGCCCAGGCCGACCGCATCCGGGACCTCACCAGTGTACAGGGCGTACGTGAAAACTCCTTAATTGGTTATGGCTTAGTGGTTGGCCTTGACGGAACGGGTGACCAGACCACCCAAACGCCATTCACTACTCAGAGCCTGAATAACATGTTGTCGCAGATGGGGATCACCGTCCCGGCTGGCACCAACATGCAGCTCAAAAACGTTGCGGCGGTCATGGTTACCGCCCAGCTTCCGGCGTTTGGCCGCCAGGGGCAGACCATCGACGTGGTGGTCTCCTCTATGGGTAACGCCAAAAGCCTGCGTGGCGGTACGCTGCTGATGACCCCACTGAAAGGGGTGGATAGTCAGGTCTATGCCCTGGCGCAGGGGAATATCCTGGTCGGTGGCGCAGGCGCATCCGCCGGTGGCAGCAGCGTGGCGGTTAACCAGCTTAACGGTGGACGTATCACTGGCGGTGCCGTGATTGAACGCGAGTTGCCTTCCCAGTTTGGCAATGGCAACACCATCAACCTGCAATTGAACCAGGATGACTTCACGATGGCGCAGCAGATTGCTGACACCATCAACCGTCGTGGCATGGGTGGTGCAACCGCGCTGGATGCCCGTACGGTTCAGGTCCGCGTGCCGCAAGGCGGCAGTTCGCAGGTGCGCATGCTGGCGGATATCCAGAACCTGGAAGTGGGTGTCGCGCCGCAGGACGCTAAAATTGTTATCAACTCCCGTACAGGTTCTGTTGTTATGAACCGCGAAGTCACGCTGGATAACTGCGCCGTGGCACAAGGGAACCTCTCGGTCACGGTCAACCAGTCTGCCAATGTCAGCCAGCCGAACACGCCGTTTGGCGGTGGTCAGACAGTGGTCACGCCGCAGACACAGATTGACCTGCGTCAGAGTGGCGGCTCCCTGCAGAGTATTCGTTCCAGCGCCAATCTGAATAGCGTGGTACGTGCACTGAACGCGCTGGGCGCAACACCTATTGATCTGATGTCCATTTTGCAATCAATGCAGAGCGCAGGTTGCCTGCGGGCTAAGCTGGAGATCATCTAATGCTGACTGACAGCCGCTTGATGGCGAGCGCGGCATGGGACGCGCAATCGCTTAACGATCTGAAAACCAAAGCCGGGCAGGATCCGCAGACTAACCTGCGGCCTGTGGCGCGTCAGGTTGAGGGGATGTTCGTGCAAATGATGCTGAAAAGCATGCGCGAAGCCCTGCCAAAAGATGGTATTTTCAGCAGCGATTCCACGCGGATGTACACCAGCTTATATGACCAGCAAATTGCCCAGCAGATGACGGCAGGCAAGGGGCTGGGACTGGCCGATATGATGGTCCAACAGATGTCCGGCGGGCAGGCGCCGGTTGCTGCGGGTGACCAGATGCAGCAGGTGCCGATGAAATTCGATCCCGAAACCATCAACACTTATCAAAGCCAGGCTATTACGCAAATGGTGCGTAAGGCACTGCCGAAAGCGCCGGAAAACAGTGACGAGCCGCTGAGCGGCGACAGTAAAGACTTCCTGGCTCAACTTTCCCTGCCTGCTCGTCTTGCCAGTGAGCAAAGCGGGGTTCCTCACCATCTGATTCTGGCGCAGGCCGCGCTGGAATCGGGTTGGGGCCAGCGACAAATCACCCGTGAAAACGGTGCGCCGAGCTTTAACATTTTCGGCGTGAAGGCGACGCCTGGTTGGAAAGGGCCGACCACCGAAATCACCACCACTGAATATGAAAATGGCGAAGCCAAAAAGGTCAAAGCCAGGTTCCGTGTCTACAGCTCGTATCTGGAAGCGCTCTCTGATTATGTCAGCATGCTAAGTCGCAATCCGCGGTATGCGGCGGTGACGACAGCGGCAACGCCGGAACAAGGCGCACAGGCGTTGCAGAACGCGGGTTATGCCACCGATCCGAAATATGCGCAGAAACTGACAAGTATGATTCAGCAGCTTAAGTCGATGGGCGAGAAGGTCAGCAAGGCCTATAGCAATGATATTGAAAATCTGTTCTGAAACGACTCAAGTTCAGCTCAGGGTTGCCGATAATCGTTAGCAGGACTTATGTCTCAAAGTTTATAAGGAACCTCAATGGCCAACTTGATTAATACCGCGATGAGTGGGCTCAGTGCAGCCCAGGCGGCGCTTAATACCACCAGTAATAACATTTCAAGTTATAACGTGACGGGCTATACCCGCCAGACAACAGTCCTGACTGCGGCGAATAGCACCCTGGGTGCTGGTGGGTGGATTGGCAACGGTGCGTTTGTCTCTGGTGTGCAACGTGAATATGATTCGTTTATTACGAACCAGCTACGCGCAGCGAATACTCAGAGTAGCAGCCTGACGACCCGTTATAACCAAATGTCAAAAATTGACAACATGCTGTCGGGTTCAACCAATACGCTGGCCACTGCGCTGCAAGGTTTCTTCTCCAGCGTTCATACTCTGGTCAGTAACGCCGAGGATTCATCATCCCGCCAGAGTGTACTGGGTAAAGCCGATGGCCTGGTTAACCAGTTTAAAGTGGCTGACCAGTACCTGCGCGATCAGGATAAACAGGTTAACACCTCTATCTCCTCAAGCGTTGATCAGATTAATAACTACACCAAGCAAATCGCTAATCTGAACGACCAAATTTCACGTCTGACGGCAGTAGGTGGCGGTGCATCGCCGAACGACTTGCTGGATCAGCGCGACCAACTGGTAAGTGAGCTAAACGGCATTGTGGGCGTTGAAGTCAGCGTCCAGGACAACAGCACGTTTAACATCACGATGGCGAATGGCTATACGCTGGTTCAGGGCAGTACTTCCCGCCAGTTGGCCGCGGTGGCCTCCAGTGATGACCCTGCCCGTACGACGGTTGCTTATGTTGACCCGACCGCAGGGAACATTGAAATTCCGGAAAAACTGCTGACCACCGGTTCGCTGGGGGGCGTGTTGACTTTCCGCTCTCAGGATCTGGACAAAACGCGCAATACGCTGGGCCAGTTGGCTTATGTTTTCGCAGATAAGTTCAATGCACAGCATAAACAAGGCTATGACACCGATGGTGATCAGGGCACAGACTTCTTTACGATTGGCACGCCGTCCACTCTGAGCAATGCGAAAAACACCGGTACTGGTGTCCTGTCAACAATCATTAGTGACAGCACCAAAGTGCAGGCGACGGATTACAAGCTGCTTAAAACCGATACTGGCTGGAATGTGACCCGACTGGCAGATAATACGGCGTTTGCCGTTACTCCGGATGCCAGCGGCAACCTCAGTTTTGACGGCCTGACCGTCAGTGTTTCCGGTACAGCGAACAAAAACGACAGTTTCACGGTGAAACCGGTCGTGAACGCCATTACCAATATGAGTGTGGCCATCACCGATGAGTCGAAAATTGCCATGGCGTCCAGCGCGACATCTGGTAAGAGCGACAACACCAATGGCCAGGCGCTGTTAAATCTGCAAAACAGCAAAGTCATCGGCAATACAAAAAGTTTTAACGATGCCTACGCGTCAATGATCAGCTATGTCGGTACAACGACCTCTACGCTGAAAACCAGCAGTACTACGCAGGCGAATGTTGTTACGCAGCTTACTGACCAGCAGCAATCGATTTCTGGCGTCAACCTCGACGAAGAGTACGGTAACCTGCAGCGTTACCAGCAATATTATCTCGCAAACGCGCAGGTGTTGCAGACGGCAAACACGCTGTTCGATGCGATACTGAACGTACGCTAAGTAAGGGGTAAGAGATGCGTATTAGTACTCAGATGATGTATGACCAAAACATGCGCGGCATTACCAATTCACAGACTAAGTGGATGGATTATGGCTTGCAAATGTCGACAGGCCAGCGCGTGAACAAACCTTCTGACGATCCGATTGCCGCCTCCCAGGCTGTAGTGGTTTCTCAGGCTCAACAGCAGAACGAGCAGTATAAAACCGCGCGTACTTTCGCTACTCAGAAAGTATCGTTGGAAGAAAGCGTGCTGTCACAGGTGACCACTGCTGTAACTGCGGCACATACCTCGCTGGTTGCGGCTGCGAACGGTACACTGAGCGACGATGACCGTGCGTCTATGGCGACAGAGCTACAAGGTGTTCGCGATCAATTGCTCAACCTGGCAAACAGCACTGATGGTAACGGTCGCTATATTTTTGGTGGCTATAAAACCGACACTCCACCGTTTAACGCCGCAGGTGCTTACAATGGCGGCAGTGTTGCGATCAGTCAGCAGGTGGATGCGTCCCGTAGCATGGTGATTGCCCACACGGGCGACCAGGTCTTCAATAGCATTACCAGCAATGCGATCCCGGAACCTGGTGGTGGTACTTCGCAAACCAACGTGTTCAGTATGTTAGATGACGCGATTGCGGCGCTGAAAGTCCCGGTTTCAGGTAACGAGGCAGCTCAGGCTGTTTCTCAGGCAGCCCTGGATAAAGCCAACCGTGGCCTGACCAACTCGCTGAATAACGTATCGACCGTTCGTGCACAGTTGGGTACACAGTTACAAGAGCTGACCAATCTCGATGAATTGGGTGATGACCGTTCGCTTTCGCTGAAAACACAGATGAGCGATCTCGTTGATGTAGACTGGAACTCGGTCATCTCGTCTTACACCATGCAGCAGACGGCATTGCAGGCATCCTATAAAACATTTAGCGACATGCAAGGCATGTCGCTGTTCCAGCTCAATAAGTAATCTTCGCTTTAGAACATGTCTGGAAACTGGAACATGTTCTGTGTGCCTGCACCGGTATCCGGTGCGGGCTTTTTTTTAGCCGATCTTGCGCGATTGTGCAGTAACACGACGGTTATCCACTAAACGGATCACCAGGGCGACTGCGCCAGTCAACGTTGCCAGCGCCACCACGCCAGGCCATGCGGCGATAGTGTAGACCTTACTACCGAGCGCTGAACCCAGCGCCATCCCAATGAATACGACAGTAAAGAGAAGGGCGTTCAGACGGCCACGCGCCTTTGGCTCCAGGCCATACACCAGATTCTGGTGCGCCACGAGACTGGACTGTAAGCCAAGATCAAAACCAACAGCCGACAGGGCTATCAGTGCCAGTTGTCCATGCGGTGGCAATGCCGGCAGTGCGAACATCAGCGCAAAGGATATTGTGACCAGCCCGGCACCCAGTTGAGTCACTTTTTCAGCACCGACTTTATCTGCCAGCCCCCCGGCTAAGGGGGCCGCCAGTGCGCCTGCTGCGCCTGCAATACCAAACATACCTGCGACGGCGCTTCCGAGCTGATAGTTATCCAGCAACATTACTGCAAGGGTTGACCAGAAAGCGCTAAACGCGATGGATAAAAAGCCCTGCGCAAACGCAGCACGGCGTAGGGCAGGGTAACGCTGCCAAAGATGCGCCATCGTTTTCATCAGCGCGGGATAACCGAGCGTTGAATGCGCGGCGAATCGCGGCAACACAAACCACATCAGAACGGCGATAAATGCAATGCTGGCAGCAGCAAGCTGGAACATAATGCGCCAGCCAAACGCTGCGCCGACAACGCCGCTCACGGTACGAGAAAGTAAAATACCCAACAGTAACCCCGTCATCACTGTACCGACGGTTTTTCCTTGCTTACCTTCGGGTGCAAGAATGGCGGCGGCGGGAACAATATCCTGCGCCATGGTGGCCGCCATCCCGATCAACAGACTGATAAGTAATAACCCCGGTAAATGTGCCATCAGGCTACAGGCCAGCAGCAGTAAAGCCAGCGCCACGCTTTTCGCAAGAATAAGATGACGACGATCGTAACGGTCGCCCAGCGGCAATAAAAAGAGGATGCCCAGCGCGTAGCCTGCCTGCGTCAGCGTCGGAACCAGCCCCATTCCGTTAACGGTCAAATGCAGATCGCTGCCCATCAGCGGTAATAAGGGTTGTGCATAATAAATCGCGGCGACGCTAAAACCCGCCCCCAGCGCCAGCGCAAAGATAATCCACTGCGCCGGATTTAACGATTGAGAACGACGGTTCATAACTTTTCCTCAAACATATTCATAATTGGTGTGAATGTATTTTTGTCGATTACAGCGTGACGCGGTAGCCAGCAGAGTGGTAAAACGGTTATACGTGAAACGTATAGAGGAAATTTAAATGCAGCGTGCAGAACGTATAGACCGCGTTGATCTGATGCGCACGCTGGTGCGCATTGTAGAGGCGGGGTCGCTATCGGCCGCAGCGCGCCAGCTCAATACCACGCAGGCCACGGTGAGTCGTCGTCTGCAGTCGCTGGAAACCATGCTCGGGGTCAAACTGGTTCTTCGTACCACCCATGCGATGAAGCTCACCGACGATGGCGAGCGCTGCTATCAACATGCGAGACGTGTCATTGATACCTGGCTTGCGCTGGAAGATGAACTGAGCCAGACAGAAGATGAGCCCGTCGGGATGCTTCGTGTGCGAGCGCCTCATGCCTTTGGTCAGGAACAGCTCCTGGCCCCGCTGACGCGTTTTCTGGAACGCTACCCGCAGCTTTCGGTGCAATGGATGCTTAACGATAAGACCGTTAATTTTCTCAGCGAGAATCTTGATTGCGCGATTCGGGTTGGGGCCGAAGTGGACCCGGCGACGGTTTCCGTCCTGCTTGCCGAAGTTCCTCGTTCCATTGTCGCATCGCCGACGCTGCTGGCCCGTTTTGCGGAAATTCGCACGCCTCAGGATCTGGCGGCGCTGCCGTGGATTGCGTTAAGCACCTTTTACCAGCATAACGTTGCCGTCACCAACGTGCTTAGCGGGGTAACAGAGCAAATAACTATTGCGCCCAGGCTCTATACCGACAGTTTGTATGTGGCACGCAATACCGCGCTGTCAGGGCTGGGTGTGGCCGTTGTCTCAAGCTGGACGGTAGAAGAGGATATCGGCAACGGCAGACTGGTGGCTTTACTGCCTGAGTGGCAGATCCCACCGTTGCCTGTGCATCTGGTGTACCCCTGGGCGCGTTATTATCCGGCACGTTTGCGGATGTTTCTCCAGTTGATGCGCGAGGTCATGCCGGGCCTGAGTGGAATGCGACAGCCTGCGCTGAAAGCATAAAAAAAGCCGACCCGGAGGTCGGCTTTTTATCAGCAGAGTGCTTATTTCGCTGCGTTCGGTCGTGTAGCTGGCGCCGTTGCGGTATGCGTGGCGCTGTGACCGCCTGCAGAACCTTTGCCGTCAAAGTTGAACTGTGGACGGACCCAGTCACTGTGACGCGGCGCTTCCGGCACATAGGCAGGTGCAGGCGCTTTGGTCATCGGCGCAGTGGCATGATGGACCTCGCTTGCTGCCATAGGAGCTACGCGCTCAATCGCTGCAGCAACCGGTGCTACAGGTTCAACAACCGGGGCTACCGGAGTAGCTTCTGGCTGTTTTTCCTCGACAGCAACAGGCGCTTGCGGTTGCTCTGCAACAACAGGTGCTGTTTCTTCAACAACCGGTGCTGTTTCTTCAACAACCGGTGTAACAACCGCAGGTTCAGCGGCTTGCGCCACCTCTTCCGCGACCGGACGGTCTTCCTCTGCGATCAGTTCCGGCTGTGCTTCAACCGGGGCTTCGATCACTTCCTGATGCGTGGTTTCGACCACAACAGGCTCTGGCTCGATAACCGGTGCCTGCGGTGCGACTTCAACCACTTCCTCAGCCGGTGCCTGTACATCAGCTACGACGGACTGCTGCTCTTGCTGAGCGGTGGCCACAACTTGTTCGACTTCGGCAATGGCAGGTGCGACATCGGTAGCGGTGACACTGTTTTGCTGCTCAACAACCGGTGCTTCTTGCACCTCGTCCTGAGGACGCGTAACCGGATAGCGAACCCACACTTTACCGGACGCCATTTCCGGAGAAGCACAGGCAATCTCCAGCGGCATTGCGGACTGTGCCGGGTAACGCTCATCACGGTAGCGACGGCGACGCTGACCACTGACGCGCAGATGACGCGGCGAACGGCGAGAACGACGCGGCATACCTGCGGTATCACGGTTTTCTGCGGTTTCTTCTTGCTCAGCAACGTTCTCAACAACGGCCGGCAGGTCCACTTTCGCCAGCTCTGTACGTTGTACAGGGGCTTCTGTGGTACGCGGCTCTACGGCAACAGCCTCTTCACTTGTGCTTGCCGGAGCATCACCGAAACGGACTTTCTGGTTCAACTGACGCTGTTTACGGCGCGGCATCACCTGAACGCGCTCTTCCTGTTCGGCTTCCTGCTCAGGTTGTTCTTCACGGTTCAGTGCTTTCACATCCTGCTGCGCCTGGCGTTTTTCGTCGTTATTACGACGACGATTGCGCTCGCGGCGGGAAGGCTGCTGCTCATCACGCTGTTTCGTTTTTTCCGTCTCTTCCGCAGCTACGGGTACTGGCTGACGGGCTTCACGCGCTTCGGCATTCTGCTGCGGTTTCTCACGGCGATTACGGCGATTGTCATCGCGGTTCTCACGCCCTTCATTACCTTCTGCACGCGGTTCACGACGTTCATTGCGGTCGCGACGGTTACCCTGGCGCGATTTGCGGCGCTCTTGCTGGCGCTCCTGCTTCTCTTCTTTCTTCTCTTCCTGAACTTCGGCTGGTGCGGCAGTTTCACTCCCGGCAAACAGGTTTTTCAGGGCGGAGACAAGACGGCTAAGAAGACCCGGAGCAGCAGGTGCGGCTACTGAAGGCTCGCTGCTGACAGCCGGCTGCGCCTTCGCTACAGGGGCTTCTGGTGCCGTTGGCGCAGGCGGAACTTCCGGCATGACGAAGGCAGCCAGCGCAGGCTGCTCAGGACGTTTACGCTCGGCAGATTCTTCGTCTGACGGCATAGCCATCTCTTCTTCATGCAGCTTCGGCAGCATGTAGCTGAGGGTGGTTGTCTCTTCGCCTTTACGCACGCGCAGTACGGAATAGTGCGGCGTTTCCATCTGATCGTTCGGTACGATTACGCAACGCACGCCACCCTGACGGGTTTCAATAGCGCTGACTGCGGCGCGTTTTTCGTTCAACAGATAGGAGGCGATCGGCACCGGAACGATGGCATGCACTTCCTGGGTATTTTCTTTCAGCGCTTCTTCTTCGATGAGACGCAGAATAGAAAGTGACAGGGATTCGTTGTCACGGATAGTCCCGGTTCCGCTACAACGCGGGCACACATGGTGGCTGGACTCGCCGAGTGACGGGCTCAGGCGCTGACGGGACATCTCCAGCAGGCCGAAGCGAGAAATATGGCTGATTTGAATACGCGCACGGTCCTGACGAACGGCTTCGCGCAGACGGTTTTCTACCGCGCGTTGATGGCGCACCGGCGTCATATCGATAAAGTCGATAACGATCAGACCGCCGAGGTCACGCAGACGCAACTGACGTGCAATTTCGTCTGCCGCTTCCAGGTTAGTGTTAAAGGCGGTCTCTTCGATATCACCGCCACGGGTTGCACGCGCGGAGTTGATATCGATGGCGGTCAACGCTTCGGTGCTATCGATAACGATAGAGCCGCCGGACGGCAGACGTACTTCACGCTGGAAGGCGGATTCAATCTGCGATTCGATTTGGTAGTGGCTAAACAGCGGGATTTCACCGGTATAGAGCTTAATTTTGCTGCTGAAATCCGGACGGCCCAGCGCGGAGATATGCTGGCGAGCCAGCTCAAGCACTTTCGGGTTATCGATAAGGATTTCGCCGATGTCCTGACGCAGATAATCACGGAAAGCACGAACGATAACGTTACTTTCCTGGTGAATCAGGAACGGAGCAGGGCGGTTTTCAGCGGCCTTCTGAATAGCTTCCCAGTGTTTCAGACGGAAGCTCAGATCCCACTGCAGAGCATCAGCAGATTTACCCACACCGGCGGTGCGGACGATCAGACCCATGCCATCGGGCAATTCGAGGCTGGCCAGCGCTTCTTTCAGTTCGGTACGGTCATCGCCTTCAATACGACGAGAAATGCCACCCGCGCGCGGGTTGTTTGGCATCAGTACCAGATAGCTGCCTGCCAGGCTAATAAAGGTAGTCAGCGCAGCGCCTTTGTTGCCGCGTTCTTCTTTATCAATCTGGACGATAACTTCCTGACCTTCGCGCAATACATCTTTGATGTTCGGACGGCCATGAGAGTTGTAATTGGCAGGGAAATATTCGCGGGCAATTTCTTTGAGGGGAAGGAAACCGTGACGTTCAGCGCCGTAATCAACAAAGGCAGCTTCCAGGCTCGGTTCAATTCGGGTGATTTTACCTTTGTAGATGTTCGCTTTTTTCTGCTCGTGTCCAGGACTTTCAATATCCAGATCGTACAGACGCTGCCCATCAACAAGGGCGACACGCAACTCTTCTTGCTGAGTTGCGTTGATTAACATTCTTTTCATCGTAACTTACTCATTATTCTTACATTGACGACTAAGCTGCGGGCATGATGACGCCTTTCCGGGGGAGAACCGATGGCCTCGTGTCTGTTCACGTCGCCAACCTCACGGTTGTCGTTCGCTTAAGAGGCGCAGTGTGTCGGTTGCCTGTATTTCCTGTGGAAAACACAGCGCAATTATCAGGGGAACAGCCTGGGAAAAACTCTCCAGAGAAGATTCCATCTACCGGTAAGGACTGCAACCCGCAGCCCGCTAACTGCCTGAAAGTCCAATACGTCTTACGCCATTGCTGCGTGTATGGTCGGACAGGCAAAACTGGTCATTCCGCACAATTGCTTGTTATAACAAGATCCAACGCGGAAAACTGCAACATTATTCCTTGCTAACCCTGTTATAGCAAGCTGACTTTTACCTTTTATCACCCGGTTACTCACAGTTTTTTCACTTTTGCCTGGCGATTGGTTTAATAACCGCCAAAACGTCTGTGTCGAACGAAGCAGACCAGGATCAAAAGTAAATATAAGCATATAAAAATGAGTGGCGCTATTCATCGACGCTATTTAGAATCGCCTCCCATGAAAACTGAGACTCCTTCCGTAAAAATTGTTGCTATCGCCGATGACGAAGCGGGGCAACGCATCGATAACTTTTTACGCACCCAACTGAAAGGTGTGCCAAAAAGTATGATTTACCGCATCTTGCGTAAAGGCGAAGTCCGCGTGAATAAAAAACGCGTGAAGCCGGAATATAAGCTGGAAGCGGGCGATGAAGTGCGTATTCCACCTGTCCGCGTTGCGGAACGGGAAGAGGAAGCGGTTTCGCCGCACCTGCAAAAAGTTGCCGCGCTGAGCGACGTCATTCTTTATGAAGATGAACATATCCTGGTGCTGAATAAACCGTCTGGCACTGCGGTACACGGCGGTAGCGGGTTAAGTTTTGGCGTCATTGAAGGCCTGCGTGCATTACGTCCGCAAGCGCGTTTTCTGGAACTGGTGCACCGTCTGGATCGAGACACCTCCGGTGTGCTGCTGGTCGCCAAAAAACGTTCCGCGCTGCGTTCCCTGCATGAGCAGTTGCGTGATAAAGGCATGCAGAAAGATTATCTGGCGCTGGTGCGCGGGCAGTGGCAGTCCCACGTCAAAGTGGTGCAGGCGCCGCTGTTGAAAAATATTCTCCAAAGCGGTGAGCGTATTGTGCGCGTGAACCAGGAAGGAAAGCCGTCAGAAACCCGCTTTAAAGTCGAAGAACGTTATGAGGCCGCGACACTGGTGCGTTGTAGCCCGGTAACGGGTCGTACGCATCAAATTCGCGTCCATACCCAATATGCGGGTCATCCGATTGCCTTTGACGATCGATATGGTGATCGTGAGTTTGATAAACAACTGGCAGGCACCGGGTTAACACGGCTGTTTCTGCATGCCGCGGCGTTGAAGTTTACCCACCCCAATACCGGCGAAACTATTCGTATAGAAGCACCGCTGGACGATCAACTCAAGCGCTGTCTGCAAGTGCTACGCAACAAGAAAGCATAAGTAAGGGCGGTCATGGTGACCGCCTTTCTTTTATGCGCGAGTCGTTTTAAGCGGCACCGCAGTGTTCTTTTCCTTAATAGGCAGATTGACCAGCGCGGCCAGTAGGGCCAGGGCGATATCTGCATACCATACCCAGTCGAGATTTCCTGCATATTGCATGGCCAGTCCGCCCAGCCACGCGCCAAAGAAAGCGCCAACCTGATGTGAAAACAAGGTAAAGCCAAACAGTGTCGCCAGATAACGGGTTCCAAATAACTTACCAACAATACCTGCCGTTGGCGGCACGGTAGCAAGCCAGGTTAAGCCTATCGCACAGGCGAAGAGATAGAATGCCAGCGTCGTTTTTGGCGACAGCAAAAAAACGATGATCAGTATTGCACGGGACGCGTATAGCACGGCGAGAATATATTTCATCGGGAATCGCTTTCCGAGAAACCCCGCGAAAATACTGCCTGCGATATTACAAAGACCGATCAGCGAAAGGCTAATGGCAGAGACAGAGGCATCGTGTCCACACAAACTAACTTCACTCGGCAAATGCGTAGTGAGAAATGCCACGTGAAAGCCACAGGTCAAAAAACCGGCATGCAGAAGCAGATAGCTGGGATGACGAAAGGCCGCGCGAATTTGCTGTTTAAGCCCCGGATCTTCTGATACTGCAGGTTGAGTCAGCGTGGGCGAAGGTTTTTCGCTTTTCCGACACAGAAACCACGATGGAATTATTGTCGACAGCGCGGCGAGGGCCAGGAAAACCAGTCCTGCGGCGACACCACGCAGACTGACAATAAATTGTATTAGTGGGGCGAAGATAAATTGCCCCATGGAACCACCGGCGTTAATCATACCGCTGGCAACGGAGCCTTTATCAGATGGCAATCTTCCCGCGACGATGCCGATCAATACAGAGAAGCTACCCGCGGCGGCGCCAGCCGGGCTCAACAGTCCCTGTGCGAGCGTCAGCGGTAAAAAAGAGGACGCCCATAGTGTGCCAAGCTGCCCCAGCGCTATCAGGACAGCACCGATGACCAACACGTTGAAAGCTCCGCGCTTATCCGCCCAGGCACCAAATAGTGGCTGAAATGCGCCCCACATTAGTTGCCCTATTGCCAGTGCCATACTGACTTCGGCAATGCTCATTGTGGTGGAGTGCACAATAGGGTGGACAAACAGCCCCACCGTCTGCCGTACACCCATGGTTATCATTAAAATCAGACTGGCCAGGGCAACCAGCGACCACAGCCCCGCTGACGGCTCTTGAGATACGCGACGTTTCACCACCGGGGCTTCCTTACATAACCTCAGCCATGAGCAGATTGGTTAGCGCGATAGCGGGTTACAGCCTTCCCGGCGCAGCATCTGGCACAGTGCAATCAGCGGCAGGCCAACCAGCGTATTCGGATCGCGACCTTCCAGGCGGTCAAAAAGCGCAATCCCAAGACCTTCACTCTTAAAGCTTCCCGCACAGTGCAGTGGGTTTTCTTTACGCACGTAGTCTTCTATTTCCTGGGCACTCAGGTGGCGAAAATGCACATCGAAAGGTTCGCACTCGGTTTGTAAATGACCCGTTGCGGAATTAAACAGCGCCAGCCCGGTATAAAATGTCACAATATTTCCGCTGGCCCGGGTTAATTGCTGACGTGCATTTTCTTCAGTCAGCGGCTTGCCGGTAATTTCACCTTCCAGCATGCACACTTGATCAGATCCAATAATCAAATGGTGGGGAAAGCGTTGGGCCAGTGATTGCGCTTTCTCTTGCGCCAGTCGCAGCACGAGGTGGCGGGGGGACTCGCCGGGTTGTGGGGTTTCGTCGGTCAGTGGCGCGGCACATTCAAATGCCAGCCCGAGCTTCTCTAATAACGCACGACGCCAGGGCGATGTCGATGCAAGAACAATATCTGACATATTTTTTTCACCAAATATGGCTTAACCATGACAGGCATTTTAAACTGTAGGCCGCAATGTGTGCGAATTATTGGCAAAAGGCAACCTCAGGCTGCCTTTTTCTTTGACTCTATGACGTTACAAAGTTAATATGCGCGCCCTATGCAAAAGGTAAAATTACCCCTGACTCTTGATCCGGTACGCACGGCTCAAAAACGCCTCGATTACGAAGGTATTTATACTTCCGATCAGGCTGAGCGTATTGCCGAATCCGTAGTCAGTGTGGACAGTGATGTAGAATGCTCCATGTCGTTCGCTATCGACAACCAGCGTCTCGCCGTTTTAACCGGTGATGCAAAGGTGACGGTAACCCTCGAGTGTCAGCGTTGCGGGAAACCGTTTGTACAGCATGTTCACACAACGTATTGTTTTAGTCCGGTTCGTTCTGACGAACAGGCTGAAGCACTCCCGGAAGCGTATGAGCCGATTGAGGTAAACGAATTCGGTGAAATCGATCTTCTGGCTCTGGTTGAAGATGAAATCATCCTCACCTTGCCAGTGGTTCCGGTGCATGATTCTGAACACTGTGAAGTGTCCGAGGCGGACATGGTCTTTGGGGAATTGCCTGATGAAGCGCAAAAACCAAACCCATTTGCCGTATTAGCCAGCTTAAAGCGTAAGTAATTGAGGAGTAAGGTCCATGGCCGTACAACAGAATAAACCAACCCGTTCCAAACGTGGCATGCGTCGTTCCCATGACGCGCTGACCGCAGTCACCAGCCTGTCTGTAGACAAAACCTCTGGTGAAACCCACCTGCGTCACCACGTTACCGCCGACGGTTTCTACCGCGGTCGCAAGGTAATCACTAAGTAATCACGCGCAAGCGTGATCAAACTTAGTGAGGATTTCCCCGTGAAAACGGGGATTTACCGATACCTTGACTCGTCTAACCCTGGCGTTAGATGTCATGGGGGGCGATTTTGGCCCTTCCGTGACAGTGCCTGCAGCTTTGCAGGCACTGAACTCTAATTCGCATCTTAATCTTCTTTTAGTCGGCGATCCCGACGCTATCACACCATTGCTCGCCAAAGCTGATTTCGAGCAACGCTCGCGCTTGCTTGTTATTCCCGCACAGTCAGTTATTGCCAGCGATGCGCGCCCCTCGCAAGCTGTCCGCAACAGTCGCGGCAGTTCAATGCGTATGGCGCTGGAGCTTGTAAAAGAAGGTCGTGCCGAGGCCTGCGTCAGTGCTGGTAATACCGGCGCGCTGATGGGGCTGGCTAAAATGTTGCTCAAACCCATTGAGGGCATTGAGCGTCCCGCGCTGGTGACTGTTTTACCGCACCAGCAGAAAGGGAAAACGGTGGTGCTCGATTTAGGCGCCAACGTCGACTGCGATGGCAAGATGCTGGCGCAGTTTGCAGTAATGGGTGCGGTGATGGCAGAAGAAGTTTTGGAGATCGCTAACCCCCGCGTGGCGCTTCTGAACATTGGTGAAGAAGAGACCAAAGGCCATGACAACATTCGCGATGCTGCAGCGATTTTAAAAGCGGTTCCGACGATTAACTATATTGGTTATCTGGAAGCGAACGAATTACTCACCGGTAAAACGGATGTACTGGTTTGTGACGGTTTTACGGGAAACGTCACATTAAAAACGATGGAAGGTGTTGTCAGAGTGTTTCTTTCGCTGCTGAAATCTCAGGGTGAAGGGAAAAAACGGTCGTGGTGGCTGATTTTATTAAAGCGTTGGTTACAAAAAAGCCTGAGCAGGCGATTCAGTCACCTCAACCCCGACCAGTATAATGGCGCCTGTCTGTTAGGATTGCGCGGCATTGTGATTAAGAGTCACGGAGCCGCCAATCAGCGAGCATTTTCTGTCGCCATTGAACAGGCAGTGCAGGCGGTGCAGCGACAAGTCCCTCAGCGGATTGCCGCTCGCCTGGAATCTGTATTAGCTAAAAGTGACTGAGCGTACATGTATACGAAGATTTTAGGTACCGGCAGCTACCTGCCAAAACAAGTGCGTACCAACGCCGATCTGGAAAAAATGGTAGATACGTCTGACGAGTGGATTGTCACGCGCACAGGTATCCGTGAACGTCGTATCGCCGCGCCAGACGAAACCGTGTCCACCATGGGTTACGAAGCCGCACAGCGTGCTATCGAAATGGCGGGCATTGATAAAGAACAGATTGGCTTGATCGTGGTCGCTACGACGTCTGCCACGCATGCTTTCCCTAGCGCAGCGTGCCAGGTGCAAAACATGCTCGGTATTAAAGGCTGCCCGGCATTTGACGTTGCCGCCGCGTGTGCAGGCTTTACCTATGCGCTGAGCATTGCCGACCAGTATGTTAAATCGGGTTCCGTCAAATATGCGCTGGTGATCGGTGCTGACGTACTGGCGCGTACCTGCGATCCAACCGATCGCGGGACGATCATTATTTTTGGTGATGGTGCAGGCGCGGTGCTGCTGGGGCAGTCCGAAGAGCCGGGTATCATCTCTACGCATTTGCATGCCGATGGTCGCTACGGTGAACTGTTAACGCTGCCTAACGCCGATCGCGTTAATCCGGATAACGCTATTTACCTGACCATGGCGGGTAATGAGGTGTTCAAGGTGGCGGTGACTGAGCTTGCGCACATTGTCGATGAGACGCTGGAAGCGAACAACCTTGAACGTACCGCACTCGACTGGCTGGTACCGCATCAGGCGAACCTGCGTATCATCAGCGCGACAGCTAAAAAGCTGGGCATGTCGATGGATAACGTTGTGGTGACGCTGGACCGTCACGGCAACACCTCTGCGGCGTCAGTACCGTGCGCATTTGATGAAGCGGTACGCGACGGACGAATCAAACGGGGCCAGTTGGTCTTGCTTGAAGCCTTCGGTGGCGGGTTCACCTGGGGTTCTGCGCTGGTTCGTTTCTAGGATAAGGAATAAAAAAATGACGCAATTTGCTTTTGTGTTCCCGGGCCAGGGTTCTCAAACCGTTGGGATGTTGTCTGAAATGGCAGCAAACTACCCGGTCATTGAAGAGACTTTTCGTGAAGCTTCTGACGCGCTGGGTTATGATCTGTGGGCGCTGACTCAACAGGGTCCGGCCGAAGAGCTGAACAAAACCTGGCAGACCCAGCCAGCATTGCTGACCGCCTCCGTTGCACTGTGGCGCGTCTGGCAGCAGCAGGGTGGTAAAGCCCCCGCGCTGCTCGCGGGTCATAGCCTGGGAGAATATTCTGCGCTGGTCTGCGCCGGTGTGATCGCGTTTGCTGACGCGGTGCGTCTGGTGGAACTGCGCGGTAAATTCATGCAGGAAGCGGTGCCGGAAGGCACGGGTGGCATGTCTGCCATTATCGGCCTGGATGATGCCGCGATTGCAAAAGCGTGTGAAGAGTCTGCTGAAGGTCAGGTGGTTTCTCCGGTTAACTTCAACTCGCCAGGCCAGGTTGTTATCGCCGGTCATAAAGAAGCGGTTGAACGTGCCGGTGCTGCCTGTAAAGCTGCAGGCGCGAAACGTGCGCTGCCGCTGCCGGTGAGCGTGCCGTCTCACTGTGCATTGATGAAGCCCGCTGCCGAGAAACTGGCGGTTGAGCTGGAAAAAATCACCTTTAACGCACCGACGATTTCCGTCGTGAACAACGTCGATGTGAAATGCGAAACCGCGCCGGAAGCCATCCGCGACGCGCTGGTTCGCCAGCTCTACAGCCCGGTACAGTGGACCAAAACCGTTGAGTTTATGGCCGCTCAGGGCGTTGAGCAACTGTATGAAGTCGGCCCAGGTAAGGTCCTCACCGGTCTGACAAAACGTATTGTTGACACCCTGACAGCGTCCGCGATTAACGAGCCGGAAGCGATGTCAGCGGCACTCTCGCAATAAAAGAGGAATACCATGAGTTTTGAAGGAAAAATTGCCCTGGTCACTGGCGCAAGCCGTGGTATCGGGCGCGCAATTGCTGAAACACTGGTTGCGCGCGGCGCGAAAGTGATTGGTACAGCAACCAGCGAGAATGGCGCTCAGGCCATCAGCGAATATCTGGGTGCAAACGGTAAAGGTCTGGTACTGAATGTGACCGAACCTGCATCTATCGAATCTGTTCTGGAAAATATTCGTGCAGAGTTTGGCGAAGTGGATATTCTGGTAAACAATGCCGGGATCACTCGCGACAACCTTCTGATGCGAATGAAAGATGATGAGTGGAACGATATTATCGAAACCAACCTGTCATCTGTATTCCGTCTGTCAAAAGCGGTAATGCGCGCTATGATGAAAAAGCGTCATGGTCGTATTATCACTGTTGGTTCTGTGGTTGGTACCATGGGAAATGCTGGTCAGGCTAACTACGCTGCGGCGAAAGCGGGTCTGATTGGTTTCAGTAAGTCGCTGGCGCGTGAAGTCGCGTCCCGCGGGATTACTGTAAACGTTGTTGCTCCGGGCTTTATTGAAACGGACATGACGCGTGCGCTGACCGATGAGCAGCGTGCGGGTACACTGGCGGCAGTTCCGGCGGGTCGTCTTGGCGACCCTAAAGAAATCGCCAGTGCGGTTGCATTTTTAGCCTCTGACGAAGCGGGTTACATCACTGGTGAAACCCTCCACGTCAACGGCGGGATGTACATGGTTTAATCACGATCGAAAATATTTGCGTTATTAGGGCAAATGGCCTCAAAATAACGTAAAATCGTGGTAAGACCTGCCGGGATTTAGTTGCAAATTTTTCAACATTTTATACACTACGAAAACCATCGCGAAAGCGAGTTTTGATAGGAAATTTAAGAGTATGAGCACTATCGAAGAACGCGTTAAGAAAATTATCGGCGAACAGCTGGGCGTTAAGCAGGAAGAAGTTGTGAACTCCGCTTCCTTCGTTGAAGACCTGGGCGCAGATTCTCTTGACACCGTTGAGCTGGTAATGGCTCTGGAAGAAGAGTTTGATACTGAGATTCCGGACGAAGAAGCTGAGAAGATCACCACCGTTCAGGCTGCCATTGATTACATCAACGGCCACCAGGCGTAAGTGAACATCTCCAGGCGGTCATTCGACCGCCTGAGTTTTATCTTTTTTAGTCCCACGAATCTCTTTTTTTATCCCTCCCTGGAGGACAAACGTGTCTAAGCGTCGTGTAGTTGTGACCGGACTTGGCATGTTGTCTCCTGTCGGCAATACCGTAGAGTCCACCTGGAAAGCTCTCCTTGCCGGTCAGAGCGGCATCAGCCTAATCGACCATTTCGATACTAGCGCCTATGCAACGAAATTTGCTGGCTTAGTAAAGGATTTTAACTGTGAAGAGATCATCTCGCGCAAAGAACAGCGCAAGATGGATGCCTTCATTCAATATGGAATTGTCGCTGGCGTTCAGGCCATGCAGGATTCTGGCCTTGAAGTGACGGAAGAGAACGCAACCCGCATCGGTGCCGCTATTGGTTCCGGTATTGGTGGTCTCGGCCTGATTGAGGAAAACCACAGTTCTTTAGTGAATGGTGGCCCGCGTAAAATCAGCCCGTTCTTCGTCCCGTCGACGATTGTTAATATGGTGGCCGGTCACCTGACCATCATGTTTGGCCTCCGCGGCCCAAGTATTTCGATTGCCACAGCCTGTACATCTGGTGTGCATAATATCGGCCATGCTGCACGTATGATCGCCTATGGCGATGCGGATGCGATGCTTGCCGGTGGCGCAGAAAAAGCGAGTACCCCGCTGGGCGTGGGTGGCTTTGGTGCTGCACGTGCGCTTTCTACACGCAACGATAATCCTCAGGCTGCGAGCCGTCCGTGGGATCAGGACCGCGATGGTTTTGTTCTTGGCGATGGTGCAGGCATTATCATGCTTGAAGAGTATGAGCACGCGAAAAAACGCGGTGCGAAAATTTATGCGGAAATTGTTGGTTTCGGCATGAGTAGCGATGCTTACCACATGACCTCTCCGCCGGAAAACGGTGCGGGTGCTGCTGATGCGATGGTCAACGCCATTCGTGATGCGGGCCTCGAACCTGGCCAAATCGGTTATGTAAACGCCCATGGGACATCGACCCCGGCGGGTGACAAAGCTGAAGCGCAGGCGGTTAAATCCGTGTTTGGTGATGCAGCAAGCCGCATTATGGTTAGCTCTACCAAATCTATGACGGGCCACCTGCTGGGTGCTGCGGGCGCGGTAGAGTCTATCTTCTCTATCCTTGCACTGCGCGACCAGGCTGTTCCGCCGACCATCAACCTGGATAACCCGTCTGAGGGTTGCGATCTGGATTTCGTTCCGCACGAAGCCCGTCAGGTAAATGGTCTGGAGTACACGCTGTGTAACTCCTTCGGCTTTGGTGGTACTAACGGCTCCCTGATCTTCAAAAAGGTCTGAGCGTAGCGCTGTTTATTACCCCTGCCTGTAAAAAGGTCCGCACTGCGGGCCTTTTTTATTCAGTTTTCTCCGCTTGTCCTGCGCAGAGTGTCCTGCCACACTAATCAGCCACGCATAAGGAGCCTCTATGTTGTTGATTAATGGTTGCGAGCAGACATTTCTTGCCGCAAATGACAGAGCGACTCAGTTTGGCGACGGCTGTTTCACGACGGCGCGTATCGACAACGGCACTATCAGTCTATTGGCTGAACATCTGCATCGTCTGAAACTCGCCTGTGACAGGCTCTTTATCCCTTTTAATCAGTGGAAAACGCTGGAAGACGAAATGCGTCGTCTCGCCGCGGGAAGGACGAGTGGGGTTCTGAAAGCAATTATCAGCCGGGGCGGTGGTGGACGTGGTTATAGCGGAGCCGGGTGCCAGAGTCCGACGCGTATTCTCAGCGTTTCTGCGTATCCGACGCATTACACTCGCTGGCGAGAAGAGGGGGTTACGCTGTCACTCAGCCCGGTACGTCTGGGGCGCAACCCGCATCTTGCCGGCATCAAACATCTCAATCGGCTGGAGCAGGTCCTGATCCGCCGTTATCTTGAGCAATCTCACGGTGACGAGGCGCTGGTTCTTGACAGTGAAGGGTGGGTTACGGAATGCTGTGCCGCGAATATTTTCTGGCGCAAAGGCCGCGATGTCTTTACCCCAAACCTGAGTCAGGCTGGCGTTGATGGCATCATGCGGCAATTTTGTCTGCGCCAACTGGCATCTTCCGACTATCGCGTTGTCGAAATCAATGCGTCGCCAGATGCACTTAACACTGCTGATGAAGTCATCATCTGTAATACATTAATGCCCGTGATCCCCGTGCGCGCGTGGGAGGGCATAAGCTGGACTTCCCGGGAGTTGTACCAATTTTTAGCCCCTCTTTGTGAGCATTCGATATCGTCATGAAAAAAATGTTGCGCGTTGTACTTCTCCTTCTGCTGGTCCTGGTGATTGCGGCAGGCGCGGGTATATGGAAAGTTCGCCAGTTGGCCGACAGTAAGCTCCTCATTAAAGAGGAGACTATTTTTACACTGGAAGCAGGAACCGGGCGCGTTGCGTTGGGTGAACAGCTTTATAGCGAGAAGGTGATTAACCGCCCACGCGTATTCCAGTGGTTGCTGCGCGTGGAGCCTGATCTTTCGCACTTTAAAGCCGGTACCTATCGGTTTACCCCTACTATGACGGTGCGTGACATGCTCCAGTTGCTGGAAAGCGGCAAAGAGGCGCAGTTCCCACTCCGTCTGGTTGAGGGGATGCGGCTAAGTGATTATCTGCAGCAACTGCGTGACGCACCCTATATCAAGCACACCCTGAAAGATGATGAATACGCGACGGTTGCGAAGGCGCTGGATTTCGAGCATGCGGACTGGGTAGAAGGGTGGTTCTGGCCGGATACCTGGATGTATACCGCAAATACCACGGATATTGCACTGCTCAAGCGTGCGCACCAAAAAATGGTGCGGGCGATTGATCAGGCGTGGGAAGGGCGTATGGAGGGGTTACCCTACCAGGATAAAAACCAGATGGTGACGATGGCGTCTATCATCGAAAAAGAGACGGCAGTGGCCAGCGAGCGCGATAAAGTCGCATCGGTCTTTATTAACCGTTTGCGAATTGGGATGCGACTACAAACGGATCCCACCGTGATTTACGGGATGGGGGAGCGGTATAATGGTAAGTTGTCACGTGCCGATCTGGAAACGCCAACGCCGTACAATACCTATATCATCAGCGGCCTGCCGCCGGGCCCGATTGCCACGCCTGGCGAAGCCTCATTGAAAGCCGCGGCGCACCCGGCAAAAACGCCGTATCTCTATTTTGTCGCTGATGGCAAGGGTGGTCACACATTTAACACCAATCTCGCGAGCCACAATCGGTCAGTGCAGGACTATTTAAAAGTACTTAAGGAAAAAAATGGGCAGTAAATACATCGTCATTGAAGGGCTCGAAGGGGCAGGAAAAACCACCGCGCGTGATGTCGTGGTCGACACGCTACGTCAACTGGGCGTAGAGGAGATGGTTTTCACCCGCGAGCCGGGCGGTACGCAACTGGCAGAAAAACTGCGCAGCCTGGTACTGGACATTCGTTCTGTTGGCGATGAGACGATTACGGTTAAGGCCGAAGTGTTAATGTTTTATGCTGCCCGCGTTCAATTGGTGGAGACAGTGATTAAACCGGCACTGGCCAAAGGAAGTTGGGTGATTGGCGATCGTCACGACCTCTCTACACAAGCCTATCAGGGCGGTGGACGTGGCGTTGACCAGACCATGCTGGCAACGTTGCGCGACGCGGTGTTGGGTGATTTCCGCCCGGACCTGACGCTTTATCTGGACGTGACGCCCGAAGTCGGACTCAAGCGCGCCCGTGCTCGCGGTGAGCTGGACCGCATTGAACAGGAATCTCTGGATTTCTTCAACCGCACACGTGCCCGTTACCTTGAGCTGGCGGCGGCAGATGACAGCATTCGCACCATCGATGCCACGCAATCGCTCGAAGACGTGGTGGCAGATATCCGCCAGACTGTCACCGCCTGGGTGCAGGAGCAGGGCGCATGAGATGGTACCCGTGGCTGCGAGCGGATTATGAGCAACTGGTCGCCAGTTATCATGCCGGTCGCGGACATCATGCCTTGCTGGTCCACGCGCTACCGGGAATGGGCGACGATGCGCTGATGTATGCGCTGAGCCGTTATCTGCTTTGCCAGCATCCGGAAAATGCCAAAAGCTGCGGCCATTGCCGGGGCTGCCAGTTAATGCAGGCGGGGACGCATCCGGATTATTACCCGTTAGCACCAGAAAAGGGCAAGACCACGCTCGGGATCGACGCGGTGCGCGAGGTCAGCGAAAAACTGTATGAGCACGCCCGTCTTGGCGGCGCTAAAGTGGTCTGGATTCAGGACGCCGCGCTTTTAACAGACGCCGCGGCAAATGCCCTGCTCAAAACGCTGGAAGAGCCGCCGAAAGAGACCTGGTTTTTTATGAGCTGTCGCGAACCGGCGCGCTTACTGGCAACTTTGCGTAGCCGCTGTCGGATGCATCACCTCGCGCCGCCTGCCGAGAACTATGCCTGCGCCTGGCTTGCTCGCGAGCACAGCGCGTCACAAGAGACTATTGTCAGCGCATTACGCCTGTGTGGCGGCGCACCCGGTGCGGCCGAGCAACTGCTGCAGGCGGACAACCTCGCACCGCGTCAGGCGCTGTGTCAGTCCCTTGGGCAGATACTCAATAATGGCGACTGGCTTTCGCTACTGGCGATATTGAACCACGAACAGGTGGCCGAACGCCTGCACTGGCTGGCGACACTGCTGCTCGATGCCCTCAAGGTTCAGCAGGGCGCAACATTGCTGACGAATATGGATGCGATAATGCTGGTGCGCCAGCTTGCCAGCCAGTTTAATGGCGAACGCCTGCAAGCCTGCCTTCACGCGGCGGTTGAATGCCGCGAACAGTTGATGACCGTAGTGGGCGTCAACCGTGAATTGTTATTGACCGACCTTTTATTACGCATTGAGCGTTACCTGCAACCCGGCGCTACGTTGCCCGGACAGCATTTCTAAGAGAGAGATTATGTTTTTAGTCGACTCCCATTGCCATCTTGATGGCCTGGATTATCAGTCGTTACATACGGATGTTAATGACGCGCTAGAAAAAGCCGCGGCCCGCGACGTGAAATTCTTCCTCGCCGTGGCGACGACACTGCCGGGTTACCGCAGTATGCGTGACCTGGTGGGAGAGCGTAGCGATGTGGCTTTTTCCTGCGGCGTACATCCGCTCAATCAGGATGAAGACTATGCGGTGGAAGATTTACGCCGCATGGCCGCAGAAGAAGGCGTTGTGGCAATGGGTGAAACGGGTCTGGACTATTATTACACGCCGGAAACCAAAGCCCGCCAGCAGGCGTCGTTTCGTGATCATATCCGTATTGGTCGTGAGCTGAATAAGCCGGTAATTGTTCACACCCGTGATGCGCGGGCAGATACGCTGGCTATCCTTCGCGAAGAAAAGGTGACGGATTGCGGAGGCGTACTACACTGTTTTACGGAAGACAGGGAAACGGCAGGTCAGTTATTAGATCTGGGCTTCTATATCTCGTTTTCCGGGATCGTCACCTTCCGTAACGCGGAGCAACTGCGTGATGCGGCGCGTTACGTTCCGCTCGATCGTTTGCTGGTGGAGACAGATTCACCTTATCTGGCACCGGTTCCTCATCGCGGTAAAGAAAACCAACCGGCGTATGTCCGGGATGTTGCTGAATACATGGCAGTTTTGAAGGGCGTTTCGGTCGATGAACTGGCGCAACAAACCACAGAAAACTTCGCCAAACTGTTCCATATCGATCCGGCCCGCCTGCAATCCCTCTGAATTTTCAGCTTATTTTAGTGCTCGTAATTAATAAGTAATGAGAGTAAAGTTCACCGCCACAAAAGAGGCGGTGAACGCTTTTTTTGACACATTCGGTAATGGGTTTTGTAAATCTATGAAAGTTTTGCCTCTGGCGCTAACTGAAACGTGATAGCCGTCAAACAAACTTATGCGGATTTATTTTACTCTGTGTAATAAATAAAGGGCACTTAGATGTCCTGTTCACAGCACGGTTCTCCCCCCGTGCCAATGCGCAAAAAGCGTAAAAAAAGCACAAATACTCAGGAGCACTCTCAATTATGTTTAAGAATGCATTTGCTAACCTGCAGAAGGTCGGTAAATCGCTGATGCTGCCGGTATCCGTACTGCCTATCGCAGGTATCCTGCTGGGCGTCGGGTCTGCTAACTTCAGCTGGCTGCCAGAAGTGGTTTCTCACGTAATGGCCGAAGCAGGCGGTTCTGTTTTTGCTAACATGCCGCTGATCTTCGCTATCGGTGTTGCTCTTGGCTTCACCAATAACGATGGCGTATCCGGTCTTGCTGCTGTGGTGGCCTACGGCATCATGGTGAAAACCATGTCCGTGGTTGCGCCTCTGGTACTGCATTTACCTGCAGAAGAAATCGCGGCTAAACACCTGGCAGATACCGGTGTCCTCGGTGGCATCATCGCCGGTGCCATCGCTGCGTATATGTTTAACCGTTTCTACCGTATCAAGCTGCCTGAGTATCTGGGCTTCTTCGCCGGTAAGCGTTTTGTTCCGATTATCTCCGGTCTGGCCGCTATTATCTTCGGTGTTGTGCTGTCCTTCATCTGGCCACCGATTGGTACTGCTATTCAGGAATTCTCTCAATGGGCTGCCTACCAGAACCCGGTTGTTGCGTTCGGTATCTACGGCTTCATCGAGCGCTGCCTGGTACCGTTTGGTCTGCACCATATCTGGAACGTTCCTTTCCAGATGCAGATCGGCGAATTCACCAACGCAGCAGGCCAGGTATTCCACGGCGATATCCCGCGTTACATGGCAGGCGACCCGACTGCGGGCAAACTGTCTGGCGGCTTCCTGTTCAAAATGTATGGCCTGCCGGCTGCTGCTATCGCGATTTGGCACTCTGCTAAACCAGAGAACCGCGCGAAAGTGGGCGGTATCATGATCTCCGCAGCGTTGACCTCGTTCCTGACCGGTATCACCGAGCCGATCGAGTTCTCCTTCATGTTCGTTGCGCCGATCCTGTACGCAATCCATGCGATTCTGGCTGGTCTGGCATTCCCGATCTGTATCCTGCTGGGTATGCGTGACGGTACGTCCTTCTCTCACGGCCTGATCGACTTCATCGTCCTGTCCGGTAACGGCAGCAAACTGTGGTTGTTCCCGGTTGTAGGTCTGTGCTATGCAGCGATTTACTACACCGTGTTCCGCGTACTGATTAAAGCGCTGGATCTGAAAACCCCGGGTCGTGAAGATGCGTCCGAAGAGTCTAAAGCTGGCGCAACCAGCGAAATGGCTCCGGCACTGGTCGCTGCGTTCGGCGGTAAAGAAAACATCACTAACCTGGATGCTTGCATCACTCGTCTGCGCGTTAGCGTTGCCGATGTGGCAAAAGTTGACCAGCCTGGTCTGAAAAAACTGGGCGCGGCAGGTGTGGTGGTTGCTGGTTCTGGTGTACAGGCAATTTTCGGTACTAAATCCGATAACCTGAAAACCGAAATGGATGAGTACATCCGTAGCAACTAAGCCGTAAAGTCTGGGGAGACTGAGGCAGCCGAAAGGCTGCCTTTTTTACATTCAAGGGTTTTTACATTTAAGGCAAATGAGACAAGAAGGTCATCTGTCACGTCAGAAAGGTGAAGGGCAATGAGATATAAAAAAGCCCGTCAGCGAACTAACGGGCAGGGGTTAGCATCTGAACGCCGTCATCAAAAGCTATAGCTGGCGCTGAGGGAAAAATTACGCGGTGCGCCGTAGACGGTATAGCTGCCTACATAATCGTAGTACTCACGGTCAAACACATTGTTCAGGTTTGCCTGGACGGCGAAATCTTTAGTGACCTGATAGCGCCCGAACAGATTCACCAGTGCATAGCTGCCTTGTTCTGCGCGCTGGGTATCTGACACGTCGGTCCAGACTTTGTTCTGCCAGTTTACCCCTCCGCCGATTGTTAACTCAGGCAGTGCCGGCAACTGATAGCGGGTAAACAACTTCATGGTGGTTCGCGGTTGATCGGAACTGACTGCCTTGCCCTGCTTGTCTTCGGCAATAAAGCGAGTCGCACCGAAGGTTAACTGCCAGTTATCGGTCAGCGCACCGTTCAGCTCAAATTCGATACCTTTACTGACGACGCCATCCAGGGATTCATAGATGGACTCCCCGCCTGGCATGTAAGTGTACGTATTACTGGCGACACCGTCTTGCTCGATACGGAACACGGCAAGGGACGTTGTCAGGCGGGTGCTAAACCAGTCTGCTTTCACACCCGCTTCATAGCTCTTACCGATGGTTGGATCGAGATAGCGCCCGGATGCGTCACGTTTGTCCTGCGGCTGGAAGATCTCGGTATAGCTGGTGTATGCGGACCAGTCTTCGTTGATGTCATAGACCAGGCCTGCATACGGTGTGACATCGTCTTTGGTGCTTTCAAGCCGGGTAGAAGGTGAACCTGACGGGTTGTAGCGAATATTGTATTCGGTATAACGTGCGCCCACGATCAGGTGCAGTGGATCGGCCAGCGAGACACGCGCCGAGGTGTAGGCAGAAGACTGACGAATATCGTCCTTGCTATAAAGCGCCCATGGTGTCCATGCCGGATCGGCAATATTACCACTCCAGCCGCTGTTGAATGAGCCCACATCGACAATCGTCCCAGGCGTGTCCGGCAGGGAATTGTCATAATGGTTACGCTGGCGGCTGTAGCTTGCGCCGAACATCAACTCATGCTGGCGGCCAAACAGGTCAAAACCGCCACGCATGAAGGCATCAATGGCATCCTGTTTACGCTCACCACGGTTCCAGCCGCCGTAACCGACCATTCCCAGGCCTGTGGCTTCATCCGGATAACCGTACATATACATCGTTTTGGTATCGAAATTGGTTTCCGCATGCATACCGTTAACATGCGCTTCCCAGCCATTGCCAAACCGCTGCGTCAGGTTGGCGAAGACTTTGGTGTTGTCTTTATCGGAATAGGCCCAGTTTGGCGCAACGGTTGTGCTGCGGTCATATTTCGCTTTGCTGCCATCGGCGTACCAGGTCGGCAGACCGCCCCAGGTGGGGCTGTCAGTCTGACTTTCCTGATATTCATATCCCAGCGATAAGGTGGTGCTGTCGGTTACGTCAGCATCAACAACACCGTAGATGAATTTCTTGCGGTAGTGGTATGTGTCCACCCAACTGTCATTATCCTGGTAACCGGTAATGACGCGGCCACGTACTTTGCCCGATTCGGTCAGCGGAGCCTGCAGATCAAGGATATAACGTTGTTTATCCCAGCTACCGTAAGTGGCGGACACGTTACCTTTGAATTCAGTGCTATCCGCATGCTTACGCACCATGTTGACATAGGCCGCCGGGTTACCAGTACCGGACATCAGCCCTGTCGCGCCGCGTACCACTTCAATGCGGTCATAGATGGCGGTATCGGCGGCGGTGTCGCCAAAGTTCCAGACTTCACTAATGGAGGTTGGAAGATCGTCGTAGGCGTAGTTGCTGACAAAGAAGCCACGTGAATAAAACACGGTGCGATCGCTGTCCTGTACCTGCGCGGTGACGCCGGTGGTATTGGTCAATACTTGCCCGATTGAGTTCAGGTTCTGATCCTGCATACGCTGCTGACTAATAACGCTTACCGACTGCGGGATATCGCGCGGCACGAGCAGCAGTTTAGTGCCGGTGGTGGTGGTCTGAACGCTATAGTCCTGGTCCTGGTGGGTATCGTTTTGGTCGCCGGATGCGCCTTCAACAATAACGGTCTCATCAGTGCCGGATGTGGATGCTGCAAAACCTGCGGCTGGTGTCAACGCGAGCCCAATACAAACGGCCAGCAATGATGGCGCGCTGTTAAACGGACGCTGCTCATTCCTGGCGTTAATGGTGAAAGACATTATTAACCCTTAATGGTATGTGAACGGGATTGTCCGGATCGCGATGCAATGTCGGCGTCCGGTCTGTTTTTATTTTTCAGTTAATAAACGCGCATGAAAATGCAAATGCGAAATATACGCATTCATGCTTGAGATGTAAACAGATGTAATATCCGTGGCTGAGTGGTTGATTTAACGCGGTTATGGGTAAGGGTTGGTTATAACACCACCAGCCGGTGGCGAAATCTTGAAGAAAAAGAGCGTTATAGTTGAAACAGCCGGAGAATCTCGCTCATACTCTACACTGTATCTCGTGATGGGGCGGTTTCGCCCGCGCGTATAAAAAGGAAAACGTCATGGCCGAAGAAACCATTTTTAGTAAGATTATCCGTCGGGAAATTCCGTCGGACATCGTCTATCAGGATGAATTAGTTACCGCTTTCCGTGATATCTCTCCCCAGGCTCCGACGCATGTTCTGATTGTGCCGAATATCCTCATTCCTACCGCTAATGACATTACCGAAGCGCATGAACAGGCGATGGGACGGATGATGACCGTAGCGGCAAAAATTGCCCGTGCTGAGGGTATTGCGGAAGATGGGTATCGCCTCATCATGAACTGTAACCGCCACGGCGGACAGGAAGTCTGGCATATCCATATGCATTTGTTGGGTGGTCGCCCCTTAGGCCCGATGCTGGCACATAAAGGCGAGTGATATGATCAACGGACGCGTTGCACTTCTGGTGACGGCCCTGGCGTTAGTCGGCTGTGGCTCGCGTCCTGCGATCCCGGTGGCCAACGATCAAACGCTGGTGATGGAAGCCAATGTTCTGGCCGCAGGTATCACCGCTGACTCCCCCACGCTGAGCACGCAGGAAATCCAGCCCTCTGCCTCGTCTCGCCTGTTCAATGAACGCGCGCAGCCGGTAACCATCAATTACCGTTTTTACTGGTACGACGCCAGAGGCCTGGAAATGCACCCGCTCGAAGAACCGCGTAGGATCACGATCCCGGCGCACTCCGCTGTCACACTTTATGGAAATGCAAATTTCCTGGGTGCGCACAAGGTCAGACTTTATCTCTATCTATAAGGGGTGAAAATTGATTAAAACATTAGGACGTTTCGCGCTGCTGGCCACAGTGGCCGTTATCCTTTCCGGGTGTATTACGCGCGGCGAGCAAGAACCCGCGCCAGTTGAACAAGCGAACCCAACGCCACAACAGCCTGTTCCGCAGCAACCGCAGCCGTCGCAACCTGTACCGACGGTGCCGTCTGTTCCGTCGATCCCGGAGCAACCAGGGCCAATCGAACACCCTGATCAAACGACTCAGCCGACGCCGCGTGAACGTCACTATGACTGGAACGGCGCCGTACAGCCGATGATGGGTAAAATGTTGCAGGCGAGCGGAGCCTCGGCGGGTAACGTACTGCTCGTTGACAGTGTGAACAACCGGACAAACGGTTCGGTGAACACCAGCGAAGCAACTGAAACCCTGCGCAGCGCGCTGACCAACAATGGCAAGTTTACGCTGGTTTCGGCGCAGCAACTGTCAATTGCCAAGCAGCAACTGGGTCTGTCACCGCAGGATAGTCTCGGTACACGCAGTAAAGCTATTGGTATTGCCCGCAATGTAGGGGCCCAGTACGTGCTGTATTCCAGTGCGACAGGTAATGCCAATGCGCCGACGCTGCAAATGCAACTGATGCTGGTGCAGACTGGCGAAATTGTCTGGTCAGGTAAAGGTGCGGTTCAGCAACAATAATCTTACGCGTGACGCGCTGTTGTCACGCTATTTCCCGCATTATGCTCCCGTCGAAGGCCAGGATACTGGCCTGAGTGGCGGGAGCTGTCTTATCAGCAACGGTCATCATCGTCTGGTTTTACGTCAACAGCATCAGGCGACATCGTCACCCTTTCTGCGCCAGTATCGCGCGCTTAAACGATTACCGCGTCACATCGCGCCGCAGCCCTATTTCTTCGCTAAAGGCTGGATGGCGGTAGATTATATTCCAGGCGATGTACAAAGCAGTTTGCCGGATAGCCATAACCTGGCGGCCTTACTGTATGATCTGCATCGCTGTCCTCCCTTTGGCTGGCGTCTTAACCTGTTGCCTTTACTGGAAACGTACTGGCAGCAATGTTTGCCGTCGCGCCGTACGCTGTTCTGGCTGCAGCAATTAAAAGCACGCAGGCGCCAGGGCGAGCCGCTACCCTTGCGACTGGCTCCATTACATATGGATGTCCATGCGGGTAACCTGGTGCACAGCCAGGACGGGTTGCGGTTGATCGACTGGGAGTATGCTGGTGACGGTGATATCGCGATGGAGCTGGCAGGTGTCTGGACCGGGAGTGAGCATCAGCGCCGTGAACTGGTGGCTGAATACGCACGCTGTGCCATGCTCGATGAAACGCAATTATGGCGCCAGGTCGTTCGCTGGTGTCCGTGGATAGCAATGTTGATGGCGGGCTGGTTTGAATGCCGTTTGCAGCAGACGGGCGATCAACAATTTATAACGCTGGCCGATGATGCATGGCGCCAGTTAAAGATGAAAGGAAAAGAGAGGTGAGTGTGGGTCCGGTCATGTTAGATGTGCAAGGCTACGAACTGGATGCGGAAGAGCGCGAAATTCTGGCGCATCCGCTGGTGGGTGGCCTGATTCTGTTTACCCGCAATTATCACGATCCGGCGCAGTTGCGCGAACTGGTACGCCAGATCCGCGTCGCGTCGCATCATCGCCTGGTGGTCGCGGTCGATCAGGAAGGGGGGCGGGTCCAGCGCTTTCGTGAAGGATTTACCCAACTGCCGGCAGCACAATCTTTTGCAGCACTGCTGGGAATGGAAGAGGGCGGCAGAGTGGCAGAAGAGGCGGGCTGGCTGATGGCAAGCGAGATGATTGCGATGGATATCGACATCAGTTTCGCGCCCGTGCTTGATGTGGGCCATATCAGCGCGGCGATTGGCGAACGCTCTTACCATGAAGATCCGGCAAAAGCGCTCTCTATCGCAGGACGTTTCATTGATGGTATGCACAGCGCGGGCATGAAAACCACCGGTAAGCATTTTCCGGGACATGGTGCTGTGACGGCCGATTCACATAAAGAGACGCCGCGCGATCCGCGTGCTCAGGCGGAGATCCGCAGCAAAGATATGGCGGTATTCCGCACGTTGATTGAACAGGGCAAGCTGGATGCGATTATGCCTGCGCACGTTATTTATACGGATGCGGATTCGCGCCCGGCCAGCGGTTCTCCCTACTGGCTGAAAACGGTGCTGCGTGGTGAACTCAATTTTGATGGCGTGATTTTTTCAGACGATTTATCGATGGAAGGCGCGGCGATCATGGGCAGCTATGCTGAGCGTGGACAGGCATCGCTGGATGCAGGTTGCGATATGATCCTGGTCTGTAATAATCGTAAGGGCGCAGTGAGTGTGTTGGATAACCTGTCGCCGATCAAAGCAGAGCGTGTTACGAAATTGTATCATAAAGGTTCATTTTCCCGTCAGGAATTGCTGAGTTCTGAACGCTGGAAGGCTGCCAACCGTGAACTGGAGCAACTCCATGCGCGTTGGCAGGAATACAAGTCGGCTCAGTGAACCTTTGTAGGCGGGGTACTGGAGTAGGGTGAGGATACAATGATCATCTATTTGCACGGTTTTGACTCAAACAGTCCTGGAAATCATGAGAAGGTGTTGCAGCTGCAATTTATCGATCCGGACGTCAGGTTGATCAGTTACAGCACGCGTCATCCGAAGCATGATATGCAGCATTTGTTAAAAGAGGTGGACAAAATGCTGCAGCTAAACGTGGATGAACGGCCGCTCATTTGCGGCGTGGGGCTGGGAGGATACTGGGCGGAGCGCATTGGTTTCCTGTGCGACATTCGGCAGGTTATGTTCAACCCTAATTTGTTCCCGTTTGAGAACATGGAAGGCAAGATCGACCGGCCGGAAGAGTACCTCGACATTGCCACCAAGTGTGTGTCGAACTTTCGCGAGAAAAATCGCGATCGCTGTCTGGCTATCCTTTCTCGCCGTGATGAAGCGCTGGACAGCCAGCGTTCATCGGACGTTCTGCACCATTACTATGAAATTGTCTGGGACGAAGAACAGACGCACAAGTTTAAAAATATCTCGCCGCACCTGCAGCGAATTAAAGCTTTTAAAACGCTCGGTTAATCCCCTCAGCCCGACACTCGTCGGGCTTTGTTTTGCTGCCTTTGCCCCCATGTTTTAGCGCACGTTTTCGCCCAGTTTGTTTCATAGCAACTACACTTGTTCATCTTTTAGGCATCAAAACTTGATGCATATCAATTTTGGTATGACCAATGCACCGTTCATGTTATTCTCACTGGCATCATTTGGTTTTCATGATGTAACTTGTTGTTAATTAAGAGTTATATTTATAACCTTTAATTAACAATTGGTTAATAATTTTGAGGGGGTCACGTTGACTACACCATTGAAGAAAATTGTGATTGTTGGCGGTGGTGCTGGCGGGCTTGAACTGGCGACACAGTTGGGTAAAAAATTGGGCCGCGGTAAAAAAGCGAAGGTTACGCTGGTGGATCGCAACCACAGCCACCTGTGGAAACCACTGTTGCACGAAGTGGCAACAGGGTCGCTGGATGAAGGCGTTGATGCGCTGAGCTATCTGGCGCATGCGCGTAATCACCATTTCCAGTTCCAGTTGGGCTCGGTGGTTGATATCAATCGCGAAGCGAAGACCATCACTCTGGCAGAGTTGCATGACGAGAAAGGCGAACTGCTGGTGCCTGAACGTAAGCTGGCGTACGACACGCTGGTAATGGCGTTAGGCAGTACTTCGAATGACTTCAACACCCCTGGCGTGAAAGAGCACTGCATTTTCCTCGATAACCCGCATCAGGCGCGCCGTTTCCACCAGGAGATGCTGAACCTGTTCCTGAAATACTCTGCCAGCCTCGGGGCAAACGGCAAAGTGAACATCGCTATCGTCGGTGGTGGTGCAACGGGAGTAGAGCTTTCTGCCGAATTACATAACGCGGTAAAACAGTTACATAGCTATGGTTACAAAGGTCTGACCAATGAAGCGCTGAACGTGACGCTGGTGGAAGCGGGTGAGCGTATTTTGCCTGCGTTGCCGCCGCGTATTTCCGGAGCTGCGCACAATGAGCTGACCAAAATGGGCGTGCGTGTTCTGACTAAAACTATGGTTACCAGCGCCGATGAAGGCGGTCTTCATACTAAAGACGGTGAATACATCAAAGCCGACCTGATGGTTTGGGCGGCGGGTATCAAAGCGCCGGACTTTATGAAAGAGATAGGCGGCCTGGAAACGAACCGTATTAACCAGTTAGTCGTTGAGTCGACACTGCAAACTACCCGTGATGCGGACATTTATGCCATTGGCGACTGTGCTTCATGCGCGCGTCCGGAAGGGGGCTTTGTGCCACCGCGCGCTCAGGCTGCGCACCAGATGGCCAGCCTCGCGCTGCACAACATCCTGGCGCAAATGAAAGGTAAACCGACGAAGTCCTATGTCTATAAAGATCACGGATCGTTGGTTTCACTTTCCAACTTCTCGACCGTAGGGAGCCTGATGGGTAACCTGATGCGTGGGTCCATGATGATTGAAGGGCGTATTGCACGCTTTGTTTATATCTCACTGTACCGCATGCATCAGATTGCGCTGCATGGTTACTTCAAGACGGGGTTAATGATGCTGGTCGGCAGCATTAACCGAGTGATCCGTCCCCGCCTGAAATTGCATTAATTTGCCTGACTGCTCTCCTGCATAGCGTTGCAGGGGAGCAGTACATCCTTCTGTCATACAGTCAGTATATGCTCGGATAACTCCGAATCATGCTGGATTCTCCCTAATCTCTCCTTTTTTCCTCTCATTCCGATTGGCTTCGTACACTCCCAAGTTGCAAAATTGTTACGAATAGCAAACCAGGGAGGAAATCCTGTGAATAAATCAATGTTAGCGGGTATCGGTATTGGCGTGGCCGCTGCTCTGGGTGTCGCAGCGGTTGCAAGTATGAATGTCTTCAATCGCGGGCCGCAGTATGCGCAGGTGGTTTCCGCCACGCCAATCAAAGAATCCATCAAAACACCGCGTCAGGAGTGTCGTAATGTCACGATGACGCATCGTCGTCCGGTGCAGGATGAAAATCGTCTGACCGGTTCTGTACTGGGTGCTGTTGCCGGTGGGGTTATCGGTCATCAGTTCGGCGGGGGTCGTGGTCGCGATGTCGCCACGGTCGTCGGCGCGCTGGGCGGTGGCTACGCCGGGAACCAGGTCCAGGGCGAAATGCAGGCAAGAGATACATACACCACCACTGAGCAACGTTGTAAAACGGTGTATGACAAATCGGAAAAAATGCTGGGGTATGACGTCACTTACAAAATTGGCGACCAGCAAGGGAAGATCCGCATGGATAAAGACCCTGGAACCCAGATACCACTGGATGACAACGGTCAGCTTATTTTGAATAACAAAGCCTAAAATAGCAGTACTGTACCCATTGGCTCCTCAATTGCTCAGGCTGAGGAGCCTTTTTTACAGGCCGAAGATTCAGATAAGATCGTGCTGGCGATAGAGCAGAAAGCCGGTAATGACCACAGAGATGAAGGCGAATAAAACCGAACCACCACATACAACCCAGAGCCCGAATAACAATGTTATTACTATTAGCACTTTAAGTAATGGTAATAGCAAAATCATTTCCATTTTCCTTCTGAATGTGAATAGTCAGCCAAAGTACATAAATTCCGTATATACAATAAGATAGCGTAGGGTTAGAACAATAAATTCGCTTATGTCGTCATCCTGACGTTTATGGTTCTTTTACGACTAATGGTTAGCAGCGAAATAATTCCTGTTTAATATTAGCAAAGCGGCAAAAACGACATGCTGTTTTCACCTATTAATATAATAGGTGAAAACGATAATTATTGCTAAGGAGGGCAAATCAGGATGTGGTCAACTGAGGCCATAAACGCAGAGTCGTCGCGGAAATTTGCAGCAATTTCTCACAACTTGCTCCTTCACGGGCGCTGATAGACATGCCCTGCAGCACACAGCTTAAAAACTGCGCCAGTTCCTGAACGTCCGCGTGAGCGGGGATTTCCCCCCTTTGCTGACGTTGTAGCAAAAACTTGAGCAACAGTTGTTCTTGCTGCGCATGGCGTGACTTAATGGTCTGCGCAATTGCCTGCGAAGAGGCGGCCAGCGTCGCGGAGGTGTTGATCAGAAAACAGCCCGCCGGGGTTTCAGTGCTGGTAAAGCAGTGTGCCACCGCCGTGAAGTAATCTTTTAACGCCTGCCCCAGCGGTTTATCGTCGCATAACAACTGGGCTTCATGTTTTGCTGCAAAAAGCGAGATGTAGCGATCCAGCACTGCACGGAACAGGCCTTCTTTATTCGTAAATTCCGCATACAGCGTCGGTGCTTTCGCGCCCGTTGCCTCTACGAGATCTGATAATGACGTGGCTTCGTAGCCATGCTGCCAGAATAATGCCATGGCCTTATCAAGCGCCACTTCCCTGTCGAACACTTTCGGTCGGCCACGGCTTTTTTTCATACAAGTGACTTCACTGGTCATAGTGCCGTTCAACCTTTGTTGGTTTGTTGAACAATCATTATAAAAATAAATGCTGTCAGACACCAGAGGCAAAATAGCACAAATTAATAAATTCTATCTATATGATAAATATGGATTTGTTAATTTAATTAACGTTCGTTATTAAAATGCATTGACGAGTGATATAGATCACACTTATGATTTGTCTATCGATCGTTAAGTAAATGCTTACGACGCTACTTTCATCTGCTACAGGAACAAAATCATGAAAAACGTTAAAACTCTGATCGCCGCTGCCGTACTGAGCTCACTCTCTTTTGCAAGCTTCGCTGCCGTTGAAGTTCAAAACGCACCGGCAGGCCAACAGGAAGTCGCTGTTATTGGTGCTTCTGCGGGTGCTAACCTCTCTTCTGTTGAAGATCAACTGGCACAAAAAGCCGATGAGATGGGTGCAAAATCTTTCCGTATCACCTCTGTGACCGGTTCCGATACTCTGCACGGCACCGCAGTACTGTACAAATAAGTTAAGCCACTGAATTAACCCTCATAAAAAAGGCCTCGCAATTGCGAGGCCTTTTTTTTGCTCTACGGAAATTAAAGGGATTGTTGTAGCACGCTGTCATGGAGAGTGACATCCACCGGCATACCAGAGCGCACTTCCATTGCGCGTTCAAACACATCGCTTGCGCTTTGTGGCGAATCTTTGAAAGTCTGCATAGTGGCATTAAGCACAATCGGCAATGTCTTCGGGTCGTCGTCGATGGATTTTGACAGCGGTTGATGCACTTCCACCAGGCGTGTGCCGTCAGGTTCAACCGAGGCTTTTATCGGCGTGTTGATAATATTCACGCGCGTACCGGGTTTGATAACGCTAAACAATGTGGCGATGTCGTTATCACGCAGACGAATACATCCGGAGCTGACGCGCATGCCAATGCCAAAATCAGCGTTGGTCCCATGAATGAGGTAGACACCACCGTACGCAGCAAGGCGAATGGCATGGTGGCCCATCGGGTTTTCAGGCCCGGCCGGAACGACTGCCGGTAAATCTATTCCCTGGGCTTTATAACGTGCGCGAATGTTGGCCGTTGGTGTCCAGGTAGGATTAGCCCGTTTATCAGAAACGGTTGTCACCATGGTAGGCGTTAAGGTATCTCCACCCAGTTGCCCTATTCCGATAGGGTAGACGGTCACTTCGTTTTTACCCGGCGGATAATAATAGAGACGTAGCTCGGCCAGATTGATGACGATACCTTCTCGCGGCACGTCGGGTAACAGTGTTTGTAACGGGATAGTCAGTACATTACCTGCGCGAGGAACATACGGATCAACGCCGGGGTTCGCCTGCAACAGGGCCAGGAAACCGACATTGTACTTTTTGGCAATCGCCTCCAGCGAACCGCCATCATTTTCTACCACGTGATACCGGTTTTCCCCGACCACCCGGCTACCGGTGGGGGGTAAAGGCCAGGTATTCGCCTTCGCGGGTAAAACGAGCGTGGCGGCGAGAAAAACCGCCCAGAGGACAAAACGGGAATTATTAATCATTACCATAATCCATGTAATTGATAAGGTTATTTGCAGACACAGGTAATGAAATTATGGTGGGAAGGAATGTCGGGAAGTCCTGGAAGAGTGCAAAATGTTTGTAAATATTTCAAAAAAAACGGGCCAGTGATGATAACTGGCCCGCAGAACACTATGCCATCGCGTTTTCTTCAAGCTGCTGCATGAAGTTGCGTACCCACTCCATGCGGGTTTTGCGTTCCGTCAGCTCCTGGAAGAACTTCAGGCGTGTCGGGCCATCGAGGCGGAAATGTTTAGGCTGCTTTTGCAGCAGGCCGATAAGCCATGCGGGATTGACATGGTTTTTTTCATTGAACTCAATCGTGCCGCCTTTTTCATTCCCTTCAAGCTTACGAATCCCCAATTTCTGGGCCTGTTGACGCAGCCGCGCAATATCAAGCAGGTTTCGCGCGGCGTCAGGCAGCAGACCAAAACGGTCGATCAGTTCCACTTTAATTTCATCGAGCTCATTTTCACTCTTCGCACTGGCAATGCGCTTGTAGAAAGAGAGACGAGTATTAACGTCGGGAATAAAATCATCCGGCAGCAGGGAAGGCATGCGCAGTTCGACTTCTGTTTGCTGGCTGGTGAGATCTTCGAGCGATGGCTCTCGCCCGGCTTTGAGCGCATCGACCGCATTTTCCAGCAGCTCCATATACAGTGAAAAGCCGATGGTCTCCATTGAACCGCTCTGATCTTCGCCCAACAGTTCGCCAGCCCCACGGATTTCCAGATCGTGGGTCGCCAACGCGAAACCCGCCCCTAAATCTTCCAGCGAGGCAATCGCTTCGAGACGCTTTTGCGCATCGGTGGTCATCGCTTTCGGATGCGGCGTCAGCAGCCAGGCATAGGCCTGATGGTGCGAACGTCCCACGCGGCCACGTAACTGGTGGAGCTGCGCCAGGCCAAAGTGATCGGCACGTTCAATAATGATTGTGTTCGCAGTAGGAATGTCGATCCCGGTCTCGATTATCGTGGTACACACCAGCACATTAAAACGCTGGTGGTGGAAATCATTCATTACCCGTTCCAGTTCGCGCTCACGCATCTGCCCGTGGCCGATGGCGATGCGCGCTTCCGGAACCAGTTCCGCCAGTCTGTCGGCGGCTTTCTGAATATTTTCGACATCGTTATAAAGGTAGTAAACCTGCCCACCACGCAGGACTTCGCGCAGTATTGCCTCGCGCACTACCAGACTGTCGTATTCGCGAACGAAGGTTTTTACTGCCAGACGGCGCGCAGGCGGGGTGGCAATGATCGACAGATCGCGCATACCGCTCATGGCCATATTGAGTGTACGCGGAATGGGTGTTGCGGTTAGCGTGAGGATATCTACGTCGGCACGCATCGCTTTAATACGCTCTTTATGACGCACGCCGAAGCGGTGTTCTTCATCGACGATCAGCAGCCCCAGATCTTTCCACTTCACATCGTTTTGCAGCAGCTTATGGGTGCCGATAAGAATATCAATCTTGCCCTCAGCCGCCTGCTCCAGCACTTGTGTCTGTTCTTTCGCGCTACGAAAACGTGAGAGCATCTCCACCCGCACCGGCCAGTTGGCGAAGCGATCGCGGAAGTTGTCGAAATGCTGCTGGGCGAGCAGGGTGGTGGGCACCAGCACGGCTACCTGCTTGTTGTTTTCGACGGCGAGGAAGGCGGCACGCATTGCCACTTCGGTTTTACCGAAGCCGACATCGCCACACACCAGGCGGTCCATGGCCAGTGGCTGGCACATGTCACTTAACACCGCATTAATGGCTTGCGCCTGGTCTGGCGTGGTTTCAAACGGGAAGCTGTCGCAGAAAAGCTGATATTGTTCGCGATCGTGTTTAAATGCAAAGCCGGACTTCGCGGCGCGTTGGGCATAGATATCCAGCAATTCCGCCGCCACATCCCGGACTTTTTCTGCCGCTTTCTGCCGCGCGCGGGCCCATGCATCGCCGCCCAGTTTATGCAGCGGCGCGTTCTCCTCGGCACCCCCGGCATAGCGGCTAATCAGATGCAACGACGAGACCGGCACGTACAGTTTGGCATCCCCGGCATAGGTCAGCATCAGGTATTCGCCTTTTATGCCGCCCGCTTCAAGCGTGGTCATTCCCGCATAGCGTCCAACCCCATGTTCCAGATGCACCACCGGCTGGCCAGGGTGCAGTTCAGCAAGGTTGCGGATCAGCGTATCGGGGTTAATCGTGCGGCGTGTATCCTGGCGACGGCGGGCAACGCGCTCGCCCAGCAGATCGCTTTCGCAAATCAGCGCCCGGTTACGTAGCGTGTCGATAAAGCCATGTTCTGCGGAGCCAATGATCAGATAGCGCCCTGTATCTTGCGCGTCATCCAGCCGGGTAATGCGCTTCGGCGCCACTTTGATGCGTGAGAGGAGTTCTCCCAGCGCTTCGCGACGCCCCTCGCTCTCAACCGAAAAGACGACCGGACCGGTAAAGGATTCGAGGAATTTGCGCAAATTATCCAGCGGCGACTTTTGCTGTGCCTGAACGGCCAGATCCGGCAACGTCCGGTAACCGAGGTTCACATTGGCGGTTTTGTCTGCCAGGCTTTCGGTTTTGAGCTGCACGCGCGGCCAGCGCTTGAGTTCGCTGAACAGTTCATCAACCCGCAGCCACAGTAATTCCGGCGCCAGCAAAGGGCGCATTGGGTCCACGCCGCGGTTTTCGAAGCGCGCCTGGGTCTCCTGGCTAAAGCGCTCAGCGCTGTTTTCAAGGTCACCCGTGTTCACCAGTAGCGTATTGTCCGGCAAATAGCTAAACAACGACGGCAAAGGCTCACTGAAAAACAGTGGCTGCCAGTATTCAATGCCGGTTGGCAAAGTGCCTTTGCTCACCTGTTGATAGATATGTTCGGCATCGCGCTTGACGTCAAACTTATCTCGCCACTGGCTGCGAAACAGTTCGATGGCGGTCTTATCCGTCGGGAATTCGTGAGCAGGCAGTAAATTGATGGCTTCAACCTCTTCCAGCGTACGCTGGCTGTCCGCATCGAACAGGCGAAGACTGTCAATTTCATCATCAAAGAAATCAAGGCGATAAGGTTGTGCGCTGCCCATCGGGAAGAGATCCAGTAGCGCCCCGCGAGTCGCGTACTCGCCGTGCTCCATAACCTGATCAACGTGGCGATACCCTGCGCTGTCCAGTTGTGCGCGCAGCGCGTCACGGGACAGACGCTGACCTTTTTTCATGACCAATGCGTGACCGTGCAAATAGCTATGCGGGCAGACGCGCTGCATCAAGGTATTCACCGCTACAATCAGCACACCACGTTGCATAGAGGGCAACTGGTAGAGCGTGGAGAGACGGGAGGAGATAATTTCCTGATGCGGCGAGAAACTGTCATACGGCAGTGTCTCCCAGTCAGCAAGATTCATCACCAGGTTGTCGGTAAACTGGGTAATTTCGTCATGCAGACGCAGGGCATTTTGCATATCCGGCGCAATCAATACCACCGGACCTTTATGGCGCTCAATGATTTCCGCGACTTCGGTGGCGCAGGCTGCGCCAGTCAGTTCGCCAAGCTGGCGCTGCTCGCCAGCTTTGGCGGGCAGAGAATAACGGTATTGTTCAGGCATAGATAGGGTCTGGGTCTCTTATGGATATGCCCCTTGTTATGGGGGCATATCACTGATACGCAATCCCTTTATTATCCGCGATTGTGCACTATTCGCCAACCTCAACACATGCGCTTATCGTGCCTGCAGAGGTGAGGCCAGCCTGGCTGGCGGGGTGAAAAGCAGATCGGCAAAGATTGCCGAAGAGATTTTCCGTATACACAAGCCAACCAGCGTACAGATAGCGAGGCTACAGAACGGATAGAGCAAGACGATGGTGAGCTCGAAAGCAGGCGACCAGCGCCCGGCATTCATCGGGGTCAACAACGCAAGGCTGAGCGCTTCAATCAGAATGCGATGCGTGGTGTAGATGGCAAGCGTATTGCTGCCCACGATATTCAGCAGTGCGTTTTCGTGTGAGCCAACGCGCTCTTCCAGCGCGCGGAACAGACGCAAAATCAGCACGATCGACAGCAAGCTCAAGGGTAAGGGCACATTTAAAAACCATAGCGCCACCGCAGCAAGTAACGCCACTGCCAGCATGATGGCGTAGCGGCGAAAAGAGAGGCGTTTAATCGCATCCATAATAGCGCCGCCAAACCATGCCCCCAGGCTGTAGTAGATCATGTTGCGCATTACGCTATTCATACCCCACCAGGGCGAGGGCAAAAAGTTAATCGCCACGCTCAGCAGTGTCATGGCGACCAGTGCTGCAAGCGACCAGCGGCTCAACAATTTACACAGAATAAAATAGACAACCAGCGCGTAGAGATACCACAGGCTGGTACTGGCGGTGAGCATTCCCTGGATAAAGTCTGAGGATGTATCCGCATAGGCAGCGTTGGACGCATTGCTTAAATCGCGCGTGGGTGCCAGCCAGTCATTAATATGGCTGAGCGCCAGCCACTGCAGCACACCCCAGATGACAAGCACATAAAAGATACTCCAGATACGCTTGTCGATCGCCTCCTTCCATGGCACCTCATCAATGTAGCGTCGAATCAGGTAGCCAGAGAGAAAAAAGAACACGGGCATGCGGAAGGGGGCAAGGTAAAGATTAAAGTAGATCCAGCACTTTGCGAGCGTTTCCGACCACGCGTGACCAAATGTGGTGAGGTGCGGGTAAAACGTAATGACTGAGTGATAGATGACCACCAGGCAGATACATAATCCCTTGATTTGATTAATCCATAGAGTCTTTTTTTTCATCGTCTTTCGCCGTTTCTATTACAAAATTCGGCGTTTATCCTGATGGCGTCGCCGTGGGGTGTAACGGTAAACAGTCTGTATTTCCTCCTTTTTCGGATAAATATCAGAGGGCGCGTGGAAAAAGGATCTCTCTACGGGAGGCGAAATGCGTAAAAGTCGCGCAACTAGCAATTTGATTTATCGGATTTTTTCCTGCCCTCTGAGATGTCCGCTTACCGTTTCACTCATTTACGCTCTACGCTTTCGCTTATATACTTCGGAGTCTGCTAACAGCAACCAGACGGATTTCATGTACCAGCCTGTCACTCTCTTTATCGGCCTGCGCTATATGCGTGGGCGCGCAGCCGACCGCTTCGGTCGTTTCGTTTCCTGGCTGTCGACCATTGGCATTACGCTTGGCGTAATGGCGCTGGTGACCGTGCTGTCGGTCATGAATGGCTTTGAGCGCGAACTGCAAAACAACATCCTGGGGCTGATGCCGCAGGCCGTCATCACCGCGCAAAACGGCTCTATCAATCCTGAACAATTGCCGGCCAATGGGCTCAAATTGCAGGGTGTCAATCGCATTGCGCCGCTGAGTACCGGTGATGTCGTTCTGCAAAGTGCGCGCAGCGTGGCCGTGGGTGTCATGTTGGGTATCGATCCGTCGCAAAAAGATCCGCTGACTCCGTACCTGGTCAACGTGCAGCAGTCATCGCTGGAAGCCGGGCAGTACAACGTGATCCTCGGTGAAGGGCTGGCCGGGCAATTAGGCGTCAATCGTGGTGATCAGATTCGCGTCATGGTGCCGTCCGCCAGCCAGTTCACCCCGATGGGGCGTTTACCCAGCCAGCGTCTGTTTACCGTTGTCGGGACCTTTGCCGCCAGCAGTGAAGTCGATGACTATCAGATGCTGGTCAATATTCAGGATGCGTCCCGTCTGATGCGTTACCCCGCAGGCAATATTACCGGTTGGCGTTTATGGCTGGATGCACCGTTGCAGGTTGATGTTCTGAGCCAGCAAACGCTGCCGCAAGGAACCAAATGGCAAGACTGGCGCGAGCGGAAAGGCGAGTTATTCCAGGCCGTACGTATGGAGAAAAACATGATGGGGCTGCTGTTAAGCCTGATTATTGCGGTGGCGGCCTTTAATATCATTACCTCCCTTGGCCTGATGGTGATGGAAAAACAGGGCGAGGTGGCGATCCTGCAAACTCAGGGGCTGACCCCGCGTCAGATCATGGCGGTCTTTATGGTGCAGGGCGCCAGCGCGGGCATCATTGGTGCGCTGCTGGGGGCCGGGCTTGGCGCACTGCTGGCCAGCCAGTTGAATAATCTGATGCCGGTCATCGGTGCGTTTCTTGATGGCGCAGCGCTGCCGGTAGCCATCGAACCGTTACAGGTAGTTGTTATTGCGCTGGTGGCGATGGCCATCGCGTTGCTGTCTACGCTTTATCCTTCCTGGCGCGCTGCCGCCACCCAACCCGCTGAGGCTTTACGTTATGAATAAGATCCTGTTGCAATGCGACCACCTGTGCAAACGCTATCAGGAAGGGAAAGTGCAAACCGATGTGTTGCACGATGTAAGCTTTAGCGTGGGTGAGGGGGAGCTGATGGCGATTGTCGGCAGCTCCGGTTCCGGAAAAAGTACGCTCCTGCATCTGTTGGGCGGGCTGGACACGCCCACCTCCGGCGAAGTGACCTTCGATAACCAACAACTGAGCAAACTCTCCTCTGCGGCGAAAGCGGAGCTACGCAACCGCGAACTGGGCTTTATCTATCAGTTTCACCACCTGCTGCCCGATTTTACCGCGCTGGAAAACGTCGCGATGCCGCTGCTGATTGGTAAGCATAAAGCGGCAGAAATTGATGTCCGGGCGCGGGAAATGCTGCGAGCGGTTGGGCTTGAGCATCGCGCCAGCCATCGCCCCTCAGAGCTGTCTGGCGGTGAGCGTCAGCGCGTGGCGATTGCTCGTGCGCTGGTCAATAACCCACGTCTGGTGCTGGCGGACGAACCGACCGGCAACCTGGATGCCCGTAATGCGGACAGTATCTTCCAGTTGTTGGGGGAATTGAATGCGTCGCAGGGCACCGCGTTCCTGGTGGTCACACATGATCTGCAACTGGCGAAACGAATGAGCCGCCAGTTGGAGATGCGCGATGGCCGCCTGAGCACAGAAATGACCCTGATGGGGGCTGAGTGATGGCGTCTCCCCTGTCATTACTGATTGGCCTACGTTTTAGTCGTGGTCGCCGCCGCAGCGGCATGGTGTCGCTGATTTCCGTCATCTCCACCGTGGGGATTTCGCTTGGCGTTGCGGTGTTGATCGTCGGGCTCAGCGCAATGAACGGCTTCGAACGCGAGCTCAATAATCGTATTCTGGCGGTGGTACCCCATGGCGAAATCGAGCCGGTGAATCAGCCGTGGAATAACTGGAACGACGCGCTGGCAAAAGTGGAAAAAGTGCCGGGCATTGTTGCCGCGGCACCTTATATTAATTTCACCGGGCTTGTGGAGAGCGGCACCAATTTGCGAGCGATTCAGGTGAAAGGGGTAAACCCTGAGCAGGAGTCCCGTCTGAGCGCATTACCGAATTTTGTGCAGGCCGATGCCTGGCGCAATTTTAAACCCGGTGAGCAGCAGATTATCCTTGGTAAGGGTGTTGCCGATGCGCTGAACGTGAAACAGGGCGATTGGGTATCGATAATGATCCCTAATTCCGACACCGACCACAAACTGCTACAGCCAAAACGCGTCAGATTGCATGTCACTGGTGTATTGCAATTGAGCGGGCAACTCGACCATGCGTTTGCGATGATCCCCATGGAAGACGCGCAGCAGTATCTGGATATGGGCAGCAGCGTTACGGGCATTGCTATCAAGGTGAAGGACGTCTTTAACGCGAACACGCTGGTGCGTAACGCCGGTGAAGTGACCAACAGCTATGTCTATATTAAAAGCTGGATCGGTAAATACGGCTATATGTATCGCGATATTCAGATGATCCGCGCCATTATGTATCTGGCGATGGTGCTGGTGATCGGTGTCGCCTGTTTTAATATTGTCTCCACGCTGGTGATGGCGGTAAAAGATAAGAGCAGTGATATCGCCGTGCTGCGTACATTAGGGGCAAAAGATGGCCTGATCCGGGCTATCTTCGTCTGGTACGGGCTGCTGGCAGGCCTGCTGGGCAGTGTGATCGGTGCGGTGATCGGCGTGGTAGCGTCACTGCAACTGACCGCGATCATCCGCGTGATTGAAAAGATGATTGGTCACCAATTTTTATCCGGCGATATCTACTTTATTGATTTTCTACCGTCGGAGCTGCACGCACTGGATGTGGTGTATGTGCTGGTCACCGCTCTGGTGCTGAGTCTGTTGGCAAGCTGGTATCCGGCGCGCCGGGCAAGCAATATCGATCCGGCGAGGGTATTGAGCGGACAATAATAAGAAGCACAAAGGAGAGGCGATGTATTACGGATTTGATATCGGCGGAAGCAAGATAGCGCTGGGGGTATTTGATGATACCCGACGTTTGCAATGGGAAAAGCGCGTCGCCACACCGAAAGACAGTTACGAGACGTTTTTAACGACGATCGCTCAACTGGTAGCCGAAGCCGATGCGCGCTTCGGCGGCCAGGGCAGTGTCGGCATTGGTATTCCGGGTATGCCGGAAACCGCCGATGGCACCCTCTATGCTGCCAATGTGCCTGCCGCCAGTGGTCGTCCACTGCGCAAAGATTTGAGCGTAAGGCTCGCGCGTGATGTCCGCCTTGATAATGACGCCAACTGTTTTGCCCTTTCCGAAGCCTGGGATGATGAATTTCGCCAATACCCGATTGTAATGGGGCTTATCCTGGGCACTGGCGTTGGCGGTGGCATTGTCGCCAACGGCCAGACGCTTAAGGGCCGCAGCTATATTACCGGTGAGTTTGGTCATATTCGCCTGCCAGTTGATGCGATGGCGCTAATGGGCTTTGATTTTCCGCTGACGCGCTGTGGCTGTGGCAAACTGGGCTGTATCGAAAATTATCTGTCCGGGCGCGGCTTTGCCTGGCTGTACCAACATTACTACCATCAATCATTGTCCTCCCCGGAAATTATTGCGCGTTGGGAGCAGGGCGACGCGCAGGCGAAAGCCCATGTTGGACGCTATGCTGATTTGCTGGCGGTGTGTCTTGGGAATATCCTGACGATAGTGGATCCTGATTTACTGGTTATCGGTGGCGGCTTATCGAATTTCTCTGCCCTGACGTCCTTACTGGCGGCGCGTTTACCGCCACACTTGTTACCGGTAGCCCGGATACCCCGCATTGAACGTGCTCGCCACGGCGATGCAGGCGGCATGCGTGGCGCCGCTTTCCTTCATCTTACTGATTAATCCTGAGAGGATGATATGCAGTCTCGTCGGTCACATCGTCTCAGCTGTTTTCGCCGTAACAAACGCCGTTTGCGTGAGCGTTTACGCCAGCGGATCTTTTTCAGAGACCAGGTGGTGCCGGAAGTGATGGAAAAACCGAGAGTAGTGGTACTAACGGGGGCGGGTATCTCCGCAGAATCAGGCATTCGCACCTTCCGCGCCGCGGACGGTTTGTGGGAAGAACACCATGTGGAAGATGTGGCGACGCCAGAAGGTTTTGCCCGCAACCCACAACTGGTGCAGTCTTTCTATAATGCGCGTCGCCAGCAGCTCCAGTTACCGGAGATTGCGCCCAACCCGGCACATCTGGCGCTGGCGAAGCTGGAAGATATCCTCGGCGATCGCTTTTTACTGGTGACGCAGAATATAGACAACCTGCACGAACGCGCCGGAAACCACCATATCATCCATATGCACGGTGAATTGCTGAAAGTGCGCTGTTCGCAGAGCGGGCAGGTGCTGACGTGGACGCAGGACGTGACCCCGGAAGACAAATGCCATTGCTGCCAGTTTCCCGCGCCGCTACGCCCCCATGTGGTCTGGTTTGGTGAGATGCCGCTGGGGATGGATGAGATTTATCATGCGCTCGCAATGGCCGATGTGTTTATCGCTATTGGTACCTCCGGCCATGTCTATCCAGCGGCTGGTTTTGTCCATGAGGCCAAACTGCACGGCGCGCATACCGTTGAGTTAAATCTTGAACCAAGCCAGGTGGGCAGCGAGTTTGAAGAGAAGCATTATGGCCTCGCCAGCGAAGTGGTGCCGGAATATGTTGAGAAGCTGCTGAAAGGGCTGTAAGGCCTGACTCTCTCAAAAAATGAGGGCGTTTTCCCGGGTGCGCTCACGCTTGCCCGGGCCGTTTCGTAGCCCACGGATAAGACAGCGCCGCACCCGGAGGCCGGGAGCGCTAGGGGTTATCTGCGCTATGCCGTTTCCTTGTCCATAGCCATACCGCGAAAAACGTTGCCACGCCTGTCATCAGCGCCCACCCCAGGGAGATATTCGCAACCGACACCGCCCGGTTAGCCAACCACAGGCAAAACGCCTGCCAGCCGATATTGCCGATGGTCATTGCCAGGGTGAACTTCATCGCGTAGCGAAAACGGCTGGTGTAGTTAAAAAGCATCATAAAGGCTATCCAGGCGCAGGCCCAGGCCATAAAACCAAAGCTGTTGCCGGCAACGCTGTCCGGCCCGTTCTGTTCCGGCGGCGGATACCATCTCAGCGGCGGCGTCGGCTGGTTTGTCAGCGCCGCTTCCAGCACATCCAGCGCGGTGTTGACCCCCTGGAACATCAGGCCGCGATGAAAGTACGCCAGCGTCTGGTTCTCGACCATCAAGCGCAATATATGGTCCGGCAGTTGCTGCGCCGCCTGATAGCTGCCGACCAGCAGCACCTGCGGCTTTTGGGTGGCAATCACAATCATTACGCTCCCCGTCATCTCGGGCTGGTTTGCCGTTGCCCGCGCCAGCATTCTTTTGCCGTCACGCAGCAGGCTTGCCTCATTCATAGAGGGAACCACCAGAATATAGAGTGCTATCCCGGTGCGCTGGCGGAACAGTTCTGCTTTGTGGGTAAGCATCTCCGCGCCGGGCACCGTACCGGTGACATCGGTAAAAAGGGTTCGCATTATTGGCACCGGCGCGGCGCTGAGCGCCGCCAGCGGCAGGAGCAGCGTGAGCAGAATTAAAAGCCTTTTCATTTGCGCCCCCTCCGTTTCGCCCGACGCTTTTTACGCGGGGAATCACTTAAGAACAGCGCGATGGCGATGAAAACAACCCCGCCGATGGCAAACAGCCCCCAGGCAAAGGCGTTAACCCACAGGCTGTTAATCTCCGCCTTATGTGGCTGACCCGGCGGGAAGGCCACCCCAACCGCATCGCCTTCGCTATGTTCATAAAAAACGCTGCCAATGGAAGATTCAAAAACCAGGGTATATTGCGGGGTAGGGCGAAAAGCCACCACCGGGAACCAGGCGCCGCTGTTGCCGACGCTACGCGGGTGGTTGTTGCGCCAGACAGTATCGACGATCAGGCCATCAGTATGTACGGCGTCGCGGGCGTCACGAAACTGTGAGTAAACAATAGCTGCGGCGATGAGCAGCAGTATGGCGCCCAGCGCGGTAAAAATGCGGCGAAAAACCTTTGCGTCCTGCTGCATGCGTACCCTTCCTTTGTCTGCGCAAAAGAGGCCGGGCATCCGCGCCCGGCCCGGATGCAAAACTTAACGTCCTGCTTTCAGCTTCTGATAATACTCTTCGTAAATAGCGCTGGCGCTGCCGACATCGTTTTGCCACTCGCCTTTGTTGATGGTCTCTGCATCCGGATAGAGTGATTTATCATTTGCCACTTCCGGGCTCAGCAGTTTACGGGCCGCGAGGTTTGGTGTCGGATAGCCAATGGTTTCCGCCACCTGCTTTGCAATTTCCGGGCGTAGCAGGAAGTTGATAAGCTTAAGCGCGCCCGCTTTGTTTTTGGCATTGGCAGGGATAGCAAGGCTGTCCATCCAGAAGATACCGCCTTCCTTCGGCCAAATTACCTGCAACGGCGTGCCCGCCTGACGGGCGACATACGCGGAACCGTTCCACACCATCCCGAGATTCACTTCTCCTTCCATATACGGGTTCGCCGGGTTATCGGAGTTGAACGCCGCCACGTTAGGCATCAATTTTTGCAGCTCTTTGTAGGCCGCTTCAATCTCTTTCGGATCGGTGGTATTACCGGAAAGCCCCAGTTTACGCAGCGCTACCTGGAAGACTTCGCGCGCATCATCCGTTAGCAGCAGGCTGCCTTTATACTCAGGCTTCCATAAGTCTGCCCAACGGGTCACGGTCTTAGGGTCAATCGCTTCGCTGTTGATACCTATGGCTGTCGCACCCCAGATATACGGAATGGAGTAGTCGTTATTCGGGTCAAACGGCTTGTTCAGCATCTCCGGATCGAGGTTATGGAAGTTGGTTAGCTGCGTTTTATCGATCTTTTGGATCATGCCCTCTTTACGCATTTTGTCGACAAAATAAGTGGAGGGCACCACCAGGTCGTATGCACCATCTTTATAGGTTTTGAGCTTGGCATACATGGTTTCATTCGATTCATATGTCGAATAGATAACCTTAATGCCCGTCTCTTTGGTGAACTGTTCCAGCAGGCCTGGCGGCACATATTCTGTCCAGTTGTAGAAATAGAGCGTCTTGCTGTCATCCGCATGAGCGGCGTTTATGCCCAGTGCCAGAGCACCCGCAGCAAGCAGGTGGCGTGACCATTTTTTCATTTAACGTCCCCTGAGGTTATGCCTGGCGCGCCAGGCTTTTGGTTTTATCACGTGCAACAAGCTGGCTTGCGAACACCATCACCAGCGACAGAACGAGCAGGATGGTTGCCAGCGCGTTCACCTCGGGTGAGACGCCGACTTTCACCATGGAATAGATTTTCAACGGCAGAATTTCATAGCCCGGTCCGGTAACGAAGGACGAGACCACCACATCATCCATCGACAGGGTAAAGCTCAGCAGCCATCCGGCCGCCACGGCAGGCATCGCCAGCGGCAGGATAATTTTGCGCAGGATCACGAGCTCGCTGGCACCCAGATCTTTTGCCGCTTCCAGCATCCGCACATCAAAACCCTTCAGGCGCGAATAAACCGTCACAACTACGAAGGGCAGGCAGAACGTAATATGCGAGAACAGCAGCGACCAGAATCCAAGCTGAACGCCCAGCAGCATAAACAGCACCAGCAATGAGATAGCCATGACGATATCCGGCGACATCATCACGACGAACAGCATGCCGCTGACAAAGGGTTTGCCGCGAAAGCGATAGCGGTACAGCGCCACCGCGGTCAGCGAACCGATAAGCGTGGCGAACGTGGCGGAGAGGACCGCCATCGTGAGCGAGTGCTGTGCTGCCTGCAACAGACTGTCGTTGTTCAGCAGCAGACTGTACCAGTCGGTGGTAAAACCTTGCCAGTTAATCCCAAACCGTGAGCTGTTAAACGAGTTCACAATCAGAATGATAATGGGAATATAGAGGTAGGCATAAATGGCGGTCATAAAACCGCCGCGCAGCAGTCGACCGATCATTGCAGTTCCACCTTCTTGTCCAGCAGACGCGAGGCGCGCCAGTAAACCAGTAACAGCAGGCCCATCACAATGGTGAGCGTGATGCTGGTAGCCGCGCCAAAAGGCCAGTCGCGAATGTTGAGGAACTGACTTTTAATCACGTTGCCAATCAGCAGGTTTTTTGCGCCCCCCATCAGATCTGAGACGTAAAACAATCCCATCGCGGGCAGCAATACCAGCAGGCAGCCCGCGATAATGCCCGGCATGGTCAGCGGGATAATAATGCGCAAAAACGTCTGTAATTTACTGGCGCCCAAATCTTTCGCCGCTTCTAGCAACGGTTTATCGAGTTTTTCGATACTGGAGTAAAGCGGCATGACCATAAATGGCAGCAGGATATAGACCAGCCCGATAATGACCGCCGCCGGGGTGAACATCACGCGGATCGGTTCATCAATGACCCCCAGCCAGAATAAAAATGTATTCAGATACCCTTTGGTGCTGAGGAATATTTTCAGGCCATAAATGCGAATCAGCGAATTGGTCCAGAACGGAACAATCAGCAAAAACAGCAATAACGGACGCACTTTTGTGGGTAGTTTTGCCAGGAACCAGGCGAAGGGATACCCCAGCATCAGGCAGGCAAGTGTGGCGATTACCGCCATATTCAGCGAGTGCAGCAGCACGTCAAAATAGAGCGGATCCAGCAGACGGGCATAGCTATCCAGCGAGAAGACCATCGCCACGAAGTGGGCATCGTCACGGGTCAAAAAGCTGGTCGCAATAATCATCAGGTTGGGCAGAAAGACAAACAGCACAAGCCAACCGACGACAGTGGCAATCACCCCATTCTGGAATTTACTTGTGCTCTTCATCAGCCAGTACGACCTCCCAGCTTTCCACCCAATTAATCGCCATCTTTTGGTTCAAAGAGTGGTCAAAATCGGGGTCGTCTTCGTTGAAGAACTCGCTGACCAGCACCATTTTGCCGTTCTCCAGTTCGACTACTGACTCCAGCGTCATCCCTTTATAATTACGCTCACGCACGTAACCTACCAGCCCTTCGACCTCTGCGACATCGTTGATCTCTTCGACACGCAAATCTTCCGGGCGCAGCATCACGTTTAGTCGCTGATCTTTTTCGACCGGGAAACTGACGTAAATATTGCATTCGCGCCCTTCGACGGTGGCACGCACGCGCTGTGCATCAAGACGCTCAATGACGGTGGCACTGAAAATATTAATCTCACCAATAAAACTGGCGACAAAGAGGTTCTTCGGCTCTTCGTAAATTTCCCGCGGCGTACCGTCTTGCTCTATTTTACCGTCACGCATCACCACGATCCGGTCTGACATCGTCAGCGCCTCTTCCTGGTCATGGGTTACGAAGACGAAAGTAATTCCAAGTTTGCGCTGCAGTGCTTTTAATTCGTTTTGCATCTGCTTGCGCAGCTTGTAATCCAGCGCGGAGAGCGATTCATCCAGTAAGAGGAGGCGTGGCTTGTTCACTACGGCACGGGCAATAGCCACACGCTGTTGTTGACCGCCGGAGAGTTGGTGCGGTTTGCGCTGGGCGAATGCTTCAAGCTGCACCATACGCAGGGCGTCAGTGACGCGTGGAGCAATCTCTGCCGCAGGTGTTTTTTGCATCCGCAGGCCAAATGCCACGTTTTCGAACACGGTCATATGGGGAAACAGGGCGTAGCTTTGAAAGACGGTATTAACGTGGCGATGTTCCGCCGGAACGTCGGTGATATCCCGATCGTCGAGTTTGATATGGCCCACATCAACGCTTTCCAGCCCGGCAATCAGGCGAAGCACAGTGGTTTTGCCGCAGCCGGACGGGCCGAGCAGGGTGAGGAATTCGCCGTGATTGATGGTCAGGTTAAAGTCTGAAATGACTGTTTTACCATCAAAACCTTTACAAAGGTCGACCAGTTGCACCAGCGGAGTGGGCGAACGCGGTTGTGTATTCAATTTTTTACTCTGTCCCTTGTCAACGCATCGGATAACGCTCCGGATGCGGGGTTTGTGATTAACCACCTTAGGGTCTGACACATTGATGAAGGGCTGGCATTCTACGGCAAAGCACTGAAATCGCCAATCATTGATCTATTTACGCGGCCAAAAGTGAATTTTGTCAGCTACGTTTAAGTGAACAAAACAAAAATGAAAATATTCTCGTTTGCGGGATAAAAGTGACCTGACGCAATATTTGTCTTTTCCGGCTTATTGATAATGTTGTCACGTTTAGCGAGGGTGGCTGTATGGATAAATTATTAGAGCGTTTTTTGCAGTATGTTGCGCTGGATACTCAGTCGAAGCCGGGTGTCCGTCAGGTACCGAGTACCGACGGGCAATGGAAGCTCTTGCGCTTACTCCAGCAGCAGCTTGAAGAGATGGGGCTGGAAAACGTCACACTGAGCGAGAAAGGTACAGTGATGGCTACGCTGCCCTCTACTGTTGACAAGCCGGTACCTGCTATCGGTTTTATCTCTCATGTTGATACTTCCCCGGATTGCAGCGGTAAAAATGTGAATCCGCAAATCCTCGAAAACTACCGTGGCGGTGATATCGCGCTGGGTATCGGTGATGAAATCCTCTCACCCGTTATGTTCCCGGTGTTGCACCAGTTGTTGGGGCAGACGCTCATCACCACTGACGGTAAAACCCTGCTGGGTGCCGATGACAAAGCCGGCGTGGCGGAAATCATGACCGCGATGGCGGTGCTGAAACAGAAAAAAATCCCGCATGGTGATATTCATGTGGCTTTCACCCCGGACGAAGAGGTCGGTAAAGGGGCGAAGCATTTTGACGTCGAGGCGTTTGGCGCGAAATGGGCATACACCGTCGACGGTGGTGGGGTGGGGGAACTGGAGTTCGAAAACTTCAATGCCGCCTCGGTCACCATCAAAATCGTAGGGAATAACGTCCATCCGGGAACCGCGAAAGGGGTGATGGTGAACGCGCTGTCACTGGCAAGCCGCATTCATGCGCTGGTGCCAGCCGACGAGAGCCCGGAAAATACCGAAGGTTATGAAGGTTTTTACCATCTTACCAGCATCAAAGGCACCGTTGAACGAGCGGAGATGCATTACATCGTTCGCGATTTTGACCGCAAAGCATTTGAAGCGCGTAAGCGCAAAATAATGGAAATCGCCAAAAAAGTCGGGAAAGGTCTGCATCCGGACTGCTACATCGAGCTGGTGATTGAAGACAGTTATTACAATATGCGCGAGAAGATAGTCGATCATCCGCATATTATCGATATTGCCTGTCAGGCCATGCGCGATTGTGATATCGAACCGCAGATGAAAGCGATTCGCGGCGGTACCGATGGCGCGCAGCTATCATTTATGGGGCTGCCCTGTCCTAACCTGTTCACCGGCGGTTATAACTACCACGGCAAACATGAGTTCGTGACGCTTGAGGGGATGGAAAAAGCGGTACAGGTAATCGTGCGTATCGCCGAGCTGACAGCGAAACAGGAATAAAAGCAATTCTCTAAAGAACGAGACAGACAGGCCGGGCAAACGTGATGTTGCCCGGCTTTTTTATGGATTAGTCTTCAAAGAACCAGTATCCGCTGTTGACCAGCGCGGCAAGCATCGCGAGGAAGGACGGGTCTTCGAGCGCATCGCCAAAGGCGCTATCATTCAGAACAATGTGATTTGCCAGGGCGTCGAGTGCCGGGCGGTGCGGGGAGTTAATCCGCTCGCCGTTAACGAACACTTCGCCCGCGATACGCAATACACGCAGACCACCTAAACGCACCAGCTTGTCCCCCTGTTTCAGGGCATCGTAAATCTCATCAGGCTGGTAGGGCGGCTCCGGTGGCGTGACATCCAGTTCATGACGCGACTGGGTAATAAACTCACCGATCCACTCATTGAAATGCTCTGGCTGATTGATCAGATCGAGCATCATCTGGCGCAGGCCGTCCAGCTCTTGCGGCAGCACATCCGCCGGGTGTTCACGTGACGGCACATCCGGGTCGGTATAACGCTGGCTGCCCAGTTCGCGCTGCAACACATAATCGGCAAAGCCGCTGATTAATTCCCGTCCGCTGGGGGCTCGGTAGCCAACGGAGTAGTTCATCGAGTTTTCCAGCGAATAGCCTTCGTGCGGGAATCCTGGCGGAATATAGAGAATATCGCCCGGCTCCATCTCTTCATCAATAATGGCTTCGAAGGGATCGACCTGTAACAGGTCCGGGTGCGGGCAGTGCTGCTTCATTGGCGTCTTTTCACCAACACGCCAGCGGCGGCGGCCGGTACCCTGAATGATAAAGACATCATACTGATCGAGATGCGGGCCAACGCCACCGCCGGGCACGGAAAACGAAATCATCACATCGTCGGTGCGCCAGTCGGGCAGGGCGCGGAAAGGACGCATCAGCGCCGCGGTCGGTTCATGCCAGTTGTTCACCGCCTGCACCAGCAGCGACCAGTTGCTTTCACCCAGATGGTCATAACTTTCGAAAGGCCCGTGGCTGACCTGCCATTTGCCATCAAGATGGCTTACCAGGCGGCTGTCGACTTCATCTTCCATGGCCAGACCGGCCAGTTCGTCAGGGGAAATGGGATCGATAAATTGTGCAAAGCCGCGTTTCAGTACCACCGGGCGTTTTTGCCAGTAGCGCTCGATAAAATCCGGCCAGTTAAGGTTGATGTTATAGTCCATGTTTGTTTCCCCAAACGTTAGTTTGAGTCGGAGTATAACGGATGGTGGACGGCCTGCGTGGGACAGGCCGTGTTATTTTGACTGAATGCGTTAATTATCGCCGCTTATCGGCTGCTGGCGGCCAAAGATGGCCTCCATTTTTGCCCCGCCGAGTAAACTTTCGCTGGTCAGGATTTGCCCGTCGTATTGTTCTACGATTTCGCGTGCGACGGATAACCCCACCCCCTGGCCCGGACGTAGCGTATCGGCGCGCTGACCACGATCAAAGACCACCTCACGTTTGGATAACGGGATCCCAGGACCATCATCTTCGATAATGATGTGCACGCTCTCGTCGGTCTGCCTTGCGGATACTTCGACAAATTCGAGGCAATATTTGCAGGCGTTGTCCAGGAGGTTGCCAATCACTTCCATAAAGTCGTTTTTCTCACCGACAAAGCTTATCTCCGGGGAGATATCGAGGCTGATATTCACCCCTTTTCGTTGATACACTTTGTTTAGCGCCGAGGTCAGGCTATCAAGAAGCGGGGCGACCGGGTGAAGTTCACGGCTGAGCAGCCCGCTGCCACCACGCATGCTGGCGCGATGCAGATAGTAACCAATCTGCTGAGAAATGCGGCTAATCTGTTCCAGCATTACCGGTTCGGCGTCGCTGACGCTCAGCTTTTCACTGCGTAACGAACGCAGCGTACTTTGCAGCACTGCCAGCGGGGTTTTCAGGCTGTGTGTCAGGTCGGTGAGGGTGGTCCGGTATTTGTCGTAGCGCTCGCGCTCGCTTTTGAGCAGGCGGTTGAGGTTACGCACCAGGCTTGTAAGCTCGCGAGTGGTGGCCGGGTTCAGATTCTCACGGTGATGCTCCTCCAGTTCGCGTACCTCTTTCGCCAGTTCTTCGATAGGGCGCAAGCTCCACCAGGCTGCCATCCATAGCAGTGGGATCACCAGCAACAGGTTTGCCGCCAGGACATAGATGAACCAACTCCACACCATCCAGGAGCGTTTGAGTTCGATGGGCACGGTATCGATAACGACAATGGTGAGCTGCGGCATCCGCGCCGTGGCAGGATAGAGATTGACCGCCACCGAGTGGGTCATCTCCGAGGTGTTGTCATCTTCCCGAATCGCATTGAACTGCTCCACCACCGACTCATCGTTATCGACCAGTGTGCTGGAGTCGTCCACATCCGCTTCGATTTCATGGAATCCATCGGCCTGAAGCCAGGCGGGGTCAACACGTTTTGCCAGCCACGGGATATCACGTTGCGCCCAGATAAGTTTACCGTCTTTGTCATAAATCAGCGTGATAGTCGGGCTTTGTAAATTGAGGCTGTTGGGCAGGTCGACAGTCAGGGTGTTGTTTTCCCAGCGGGCAAGGGTATAGAACAGGTTACTTTCACCGCGCAGCAGGCGAAACGTGGTCTTATCGAAACTGACGCTATAGCCTATCAGGGCAACCATGCCATAGGCGAGAGAAAGCACCAGCACGACGGCGGCGGTCGCCAGAAGGAAACGAACCCGTAGCGAGAGCGGCAGAAAATGCCGCATTAAACGTCTCATTTGGGCAGTTCGAAGAGATAACCCTGGCCACGTACCGTGGTGATCACCTCTGCGGGATAGAGTGCCTGGATTTTCTTACGCAAACGTCCCATAAGGACATCAATGGTGTGGCTTTCGCGCAGTTCGGCATCGGGATAGAGCTGGAGCATCAGCGAATCTTTGCTGACCACTTTGCCGCTGTTGCGAATCAGGGTTTCCATAATGGTGTATTCAAACGCGGTCAGTTTAACCACTTCACTGCTGATCGACATTTCGCGGCGCGAGAGGTCCACCTGAAACGGCGGCATAGAGATAACCTGTGAGGCCAGACCGCTGTTACGGCGCATCAGGGCCTGAATGCGCGCCACAACTTCTTCTATATGGAAAGGTTTGGTGACGTAATCATCGGCACCTGCGCTCAGTACTTCGACTTTATCCTGCCAGCCTTCACGCGCGGTCAGGACCAAAACAGGCAGAGAGACCTCATGGCTGCGCCAGCGGCGAATCAGCGATAAGCCGTCTTCATCGGGCAGGCCGAGATCGACAATGGCGATATCAGGCACGTGTTCATTAAGAAAATAGTCCGCTTCCTTTGCATCTTCCGCGGCATCGACCTGATGTCCCAGTTCCTGAAGCTGAACTTTTAAGTGGTGACGCAACAGGGCATTGTCCTCCACAACGAGTACGCGCATCGTCTTAACTCTCCTTATATTTTCAATACGAATAGTTTAACGCTGATTCTCGGGCGGCAGGGATAAACATTTGTTAAACCGAGAGGAAGGAAGCCCTCTTTCCTGATGAAAAGAGGGCGAAAGGCAGCAGGAAGGGGTTATTTCAGTTCATCGACCATGGTGATGGCACGGCCAATGTAATTTGCCGGGGTCATCGCTTTCAGGCGAACTTTCTCGTCTTCCGGCAGCGCAAGGCTATCGATAAACTGTTTCATGCCTTCGGCATCCACACGTTTACCACGAGTCAGCTCTTTGAGCTTCTCATACGGTTTTTCGATACCGTAGCGGCGCATAACGGTCTGAATCGGCTCTGCCAGTACTTCCCAGTTATGATCCAGCTCGTCCAGCAGACGGTCACGGTTCACTTCCAGTTTGCTCACGCCTTTCAGGGTTGCCTGATAGGCAATCAGCGCATAGCCCACGCCAACGCCCAAGTTACGCAGTACAGTGGAGTCGGTCAGGTCGCGCTGCCAGCGGGATACCGGCAGTTTGCTGGCCAGGTGCTGCAACACCGCATTCGACAGGCCGAGGTTGCCTTCGGAGTTTTCGAAGTCAATCGGGTTCACCTTGTGCGGCATGGTGGAAGAACCAATTTCGCCGGCGATGGTTTTCTGTTTGAAGTGGTTCAGGGCGATATAACCCCACACATCGCGATCGAAGTCGATCAGGATGGTGTTAAAGCGCGCCATGCAGTCAAACAGCTCCGCAATGTAGTCATGCGGCTCGATCTGCGTGGTGTACGGGTTCCACTGGATACCCAGAGAGGTCACAAACTCTTCGCTGAACTGGTGCCAGTCCACTTCCGGATAAGCGGCGATGTGGGCGTTGTAGTTCCCCACCGCACCGTTGATTTTGCCGAGGATTTCCACCTGATTTAACTGGCGATACTGGCGTTCCATACGGTATGCCACGTTAGCCATCTCTTTCCCCATGGTAGACGGCGTGGCCGGCTGTCCGTGAGTACGAGAAAGCAGAGGAATATCGCGATACTGCACGGCGAGGTCTTTCACCGCATCAATCACCTGACGCCAGTAAGGCAGGATGACCTCATCACGCGCGGTTTTCAGCATCAAGGCGTGGGAGAGGTTATTGATATCTTCTGAGGTGCAGGCGAAGTGGATAAATTCAGAGACCGCGTGTAATTGCGCGATATCCGCCACTTTTTCTTTCAGAAAATATTCGACCGCTTTCACGTCATGGTTAGTGGTGCGCTCGATAGTTTTGATACGCGCCGCGTCTTCTTCATTGAAGTCGGCGACGATTTTATCGAGGAAACCGTTTGCGTCGTCAGCAAAAGCAGGAACTTCCTTGATCGCTGCATGTGACGCCAGCTTTTGTAACCAGCGTACTTCGACTTGTACACGAAATTTCAGCAAACCGAATTCGCTGAAAATCCCGCGCAGCGCGCTGACTTTATCGCCGTAGCGTCCATCGACAGGGGAAACGGCGGTCAGTGAGGATAATTCCATAGTTCAGAACTCCGGGAGGTTAACAATGAGCGAGAATTTGTTTGGCCTGAGTGGTCAGGCGATTACGGGAAAACATTAATTGCAGGCGGCCACCGCCAACCTGATGCCACAGCACCGCAGCACGAATACCTGCAAGCAGCGTGGCGCGAACTTTCGCCTGGACCTGCGGGCTTTGCAGCACCGCAGGCGAACCGGTCACCTGAATGCGCGGCCCGAGCGGGCTAATCACATCCACATAAATACCAGCCATGGCGCTAAGCAGCGTCTCCGACTGGAGATCAAAATGCTCAAGCTGGCGCTGCAAACCAGCGATACGGTCACCGAGCGTATTCATGGCGTCTTTGTGGCCCGCCAGCTTGCGCTCCAGCACCATCAGGCTAAGAGTATAGCGGGTCAATTCGGCATTCAGCCCCTGACGGCTGCTGGCATTAAGTACGCCGAGTAGCGTTTCCAGCCCGGTGCGCAGGTTTGCTTCGCTGCCACCAAAAACGCTCAGGGTTGAGTCCGGGTTAAGATCGATGACGCTATTGAGAGAGACATGGAGCGCGTCGGCGTCGCAATGTCCCTGATGCGCCAGTTGCTGCACCAGACGGGCGGACTGGCAAATGCCCGCCAGCGCCAGGGTGATGTCGTAGTAATTCTTAGCCACACTCGCTCCTTGATTCGCTATCTCAATCTCGTCGATTAAACCGGCAGCGCGATACGCTGTTCGATAATACCGCCGCCAAGGCACACTTCGCCGCTGTAGAAAACGGCAGACTGGCCTGGCGTTACCGCAGCAACCGGCTCGTCAAAACGAACCTCAATGCGGTCATCATCCAGGGCAGTAATGGTGCACGGAATATCGGTCTGGCGGTAACGGGTTTTCACGGTGCAGCGCAGCGTACCGACCAGCGGTTCGCGATTAACCCAGTGCAATTGCTGGGCAATCAGCCCAACGGACATCAGACGTGGGTGATCGTGCCCCTGCGCGACCACCAGGATATTGTTTTCCACATCTTTATCGACCACGTACCACGGATCTTCGGTACCTTCTTTGGTTCCGCCAATCCCCAACCCTTTGCGTTGGCCCAACGTGTGGTACATCAGCCCCTGATGCTCGCCAATCTCTTCACCGTCAACGGTGAGGATTTTGCCCGGCTGGGCGGGCAGGTAGCGGCCTAAAAATTCGCGGAATTTGCGCTCGCCGATAAAGCAGATACCGGTAGAGTCTTTTTTCTTCGCAGTGACCAGCCCCAACTCTTCGGCGATTTTGCGCACTTCGGGTTTTTCCAGTTCACCGACCGGGAACAGGCTTTGCGCAATCTGCTCATGGCCAAGCGTATAGAGGAAATAACTCTGATCTTTGTTGCCATCCAGACCGCGAAGCAAACGGCTTTTACCGTCGACATCAGCCCGGCGGACATAGTGACCGGTCGCGATATAATCGGCGCCCAGATCTTCGGCGGCAAATTCGAGGAAGGCTTTAAATTTGATCTCTTTGTTGCACAGAATATCCGGGTTAGGCGTGCGCCCGGCTTTATATTCCGCCAGGAAGTGTTCAAACACGTTGTCCCAGTATTCTGCGGCAAAGTTTACGGTGTGGAGTTCAATACCGAGTTTGTCGCACACGGCCTGCGCATCGGCCAGATCGGCCGCCGCGGTACAGTATTCCTCGCCGTCGTCCTCTTCCCAGTTCTTCATGAACAGGCCTTCCACCTTATAACCCTGTTGCAGTAACAGCCAGGCAGATACGGAAGAATCGACACCGCCGGACATGCCGACGATCACTTTTTTTGGGCTATCAGACATAGAATACTCACGACATTGAACTTCAAGGCGGCGTATTCTATCACGCACTCGCCGCGCAGGCACCCCTGCATATTACCAATCCGCAACAAGTCGGGCGGAAATTACCGCTAACCTGGCCTGCCGTGAGCGCTTATGGCGTGATTGTTCGTCTGGAACGGGGCACAGAACGATAAACCCCAGCGAGGCCGGGGTTTATGTTAACTCATGCGTTTTGACGCGTTGTATCAGGCGGCTCGCTGATCGTCGATGCTGAACTGCTCGACACTCTGGGCAAGCTGCTGTGCCTGTTCTTCGAGGGAGCTTGCCGCCGCCGCCATCTCTTGCACCAGTGAGGCGTTCTGCTGGGTGACGCCATCCATCTCATTAACCGCAATCGTCACCTGGCTAATGCCTTTGGCCTGCTCATCAGAGGCGACAACAATTTCATTAATGATGGTTTGGACGGAATTCACCGCCTGGGTCATTTCCTGCATTGTCTTCCCGGCATCATTAACCAGTTGAACGCCGTTCTCAACGCGCTGACTCGACTCTTCAATCAATGCGGCAATCTCTTTCACCGCGTTGGCGCTGCGCTGCGCAAGGTTACGCACTTCGGAAGCCACCACGGCAAAACCGCGCCCCTGTTCACCAGCGCGCGCAGCTTCGACGGCGGCGTTAAGCGCCAGAATATTGGTCTGGAAGGCGATACTGTTGATCATGGTGGTGATGTCGCTGATTTTTTTCGAGCTGTCATCAATCTGCGACATGGTTTTAACCACCTGGCCGACCAGTGCTTCACCCCGGCTGGCAATCTGCGTTGCATTTGCTGTCAGTGCCGTGGCCTGGTGTGCGTTGGTGGCGTTATGTTTCACCGTTGCGCTGAACTGCTCCATGCTGGCGGCAGTTTGCTCCAGCGCTGCGGCTTGCTGCTCTGTACGCGAAGAGAGGTTAATGTTGCCGCTGACAATCTCCCCCGCACCCTGACGTACAGAATCACTGGCATCTTTGATCTGCCCGACGATTTGACGCAGTTGTGCCTGCATGGTCTGCAGCGCGAAGAACAGGCTATGGCGATCGCCAGATTTGACGTTAATCTCGTTATCCAGTTTGCCATCTGCGACGGCCAGCGCGATGGTTGCCGCTTCCAGCGGTTCGCCGCCAATCGGTTTCAATACTTTGCGGCTAAAGACGATACCCAGTAAGGCGCTAACCAGCAGAATGCTAAGTACCATCAGAATGATAGCGTTCATCAACTGACGGTTGGCCGCTGCCATCACCTGGCTGACCGGTGCGACGACACCCAGATACCATTTGTCGCTACTGTTGCCGATAGACACCGGCTGCCAGGTCACTAAAGCATCCTCACCGAGGATAGCATCAGGCTGTTCCACAACCTGTGAAGAGAAGTTATTGGTGTTGCCCGGAAAGGGTTTACTGGTCATTTTCTTATCAGGATAAGAGATAACTTTGCCTGCGGTAGACAACAGCACGGCGTAGCCGCCACCTTCCCAGGGTTTAATTTGATTTACTTTTTCCTGCAATGAGGCAAGTGAGATATCCGAAGTGATCACAGCATGCAGTTTGCCCTGACTGACCACCGGGGCGGCGACGGATGTCAACAGCGTCGGTACGCCGTTGTAAGCGTAGCTATAGGGTTCAATCAGCGTGTCTTTCTGAGATTTTTGCGGCACCAGGTAATAATCGCCCTGGCCTGGCGTCAGGTAAGAGAGCAGAGGGTGCATCTTGAAATTGCCAGACTGGTCGCGATCAACGAAGAAGGCATAACGCCCCTTCGGCGCCTGATCGGGCTTATCTGCAAAATCCGCATCTTTTCCGTCAAAGGCGTTTTCTTCAAAAATCACCGAGATGGAAAGGTAATCAGGATTATCGCGCAGAGCGGATTCCATCATTTTATCGGCGACTTGACGATCCGTTATCCCGGCTGCCGGTAAGGCAATCAGACTGTGGCCGAGATTATGCGCAACATCGCGCGCATAGTTAAGGTCTTGCTGAATTTTCAGGGCTTCACTCTGCGCAATCTGGTGTAAGTATTTTTCTGCTAATGATTTTTGCTCGTTGCTGGACTGCCAGCTCAGCACGCCAATGGTTGCAACAAAGCCGAGAGTGATGGTTAACGCACCTGTGAGCAACATTTGCGCGCGGGTACTCATCTTTTTTTGAACATACTGTCTTGCCATCACCGTACCTCTGATCTCAACGTGTAGCGCCATTACAATCCCGCAAATCGGGGCTGCCTTCCTTGATGTCTATCGGCGTATGTTTTTTGATCTTTAATTGTTACAAATGCAGCCGCTTTGGCGTAAAAATGCACAAAAAAGGGGATGTGTAGCAGGAGTAATCGCCGACGTGCGCGGAACGTGAAGGAATATAGCGAGTGTAGCGTTACTTCTGGTGGGTTAAGTTGCGGTTAAATATTTCGCTTTGGTATTAATTCAGCCAGGTGTTGTTGACGGGCACAACGGGGAAAACACAACAACCGCGCAGGCGCGGCTGTTGTCAAAACCTGACGCTTAGTTAAAAGGCCAGTTAAATTCGCCAATCACCGATAACGGATAACGTGTACCGGTTTGCCAGCTACGAATACTTTCTGCGACCAGCGGGGAGCGCAGGTTTTTCGCGTTCAGGATCTCATCAGCGCTGACCCACAGGCAACGGTCAATATCACTGTCGTGCGGCTCGGTGGCGCAGATGTCTTCAAGATCGACGGCAAACAGAAAACGCAGGAAAGGTGTTTTGTCCGGCGCTATCCACTGATGCATACGAATAAAGGCATCGGGCGTGGCATGAATACCCGTCTCTTCCCACAGCTCGCGTTTTGCAGCCTGCACCAGCGTTTCATTGGCCTCCAGGTGGCCGGCAGGCTGATTCCACAGTGCCTTGCCGCTGATTGTCTCTTCTACGACCAAAAACTTGCCCTGCGCATGGACGACGCAGGCGACGGTGACATGAGGTTTAAACATACTTTCCTCTTTGTTTATCAAAGTTATTCATCAAAGCCATCGGCCATATCCGGCCAACTGATCTCGCCACTCTGCTTGTTGATACTAATATAGGCCACCGGTGGAGACGTCTCGCTATCCGCACTGCCACGGCACAGCGCCGACTGGTGATCTTCGCGAACGATAATCTGAATCTCTTTTTGCGCGTTCCAGCTTTCATAAAACACACAGTGATAATCGGTGCGCAGGGAAAGCGTGGCGATACGCGTGGCTTTATCGACAGAGAGCGGGTTTATGTCGTCGCGATAGCGATCGCCTTCGTCAATGGGCGCAAGCTGTGATTTTTTAAGCCAGCCGCGAATGATGCGATGATCGGGACCGTACCAGTTCACCTCAAGAAAATCATCCTCGGACTGCTCCTGAGCGGAAACACTATCACCCGGCACCAGGAAGACCGACGAGCTACGGCACTTTTCATTGGGCATCGTGTAAAACCATGCGCGCGCCTGACCTTGAACGCGGTATCGGTTATTGGCCGAGGGGGCTTCGCGCACGCGTGTACGCAAGGTGTCGTCTGCCCACGCCTGGCATTCATGGCTGACCGGCAACGAGGGGGGCTGGGTGGTCAACTCATCGGCCGTCACCCAGCCGGTGACAAATGCGCCGTTGGCATCCCGGTAGCGTACATAGCGAAAAGGATGAGTGGGGGAGACCCCGCCTGATTTCCCGTATAAGACCGAGCTTCGCAGGACTTCAACGGTATCGCCGTTGACTAAAAAAGCGGGAAGCTGGCATTCCGAGCCGGGAGCAGAATAAAAGTGCAACCGGTCTGGGCTGGTCACTTTTGCGACCTCGAAGAGATAATCTGCTTCGCCTGCGGCCCTCCCGCCGATGGTCTCGCAAGTTTCATTAGCAAAACATGATGACGAAACAGCGCAGAGCAGCAAAAAAGCCGCAACCCGTAACAACATACCTTCTCCTCATCCATGACAAATTTCAGTTAATGATTAGTTTGCGGAATTATTCAGTATAAACAACGCGTTTATTTCACTTCTCGCCACTGGCCATTGGGCAGCCCATCAAGGGTATATTCACCCAGCGCATAACGGATGAGGCGGAGAGTGGGAAAACCAACGTGTGCGGTCATTCGTCGGACCTGGCGATTGCGGCCTTCATAAAGCGTGATTTTAAGCCAACTGGTGGGAATGGATTTCCGCTCGCGAATGGGGGGATTGCGCGGCCACAGCCACTCTGGCTCACTAACTCGTTCAATGCCGGCGGGCAGGGTAGGGCCATCATTCAGGGTGACACCGTCGCGCAACGCTGCCAGCGCCTCTTCACCCGGCTCTCCTTCAACCTGAACAAAATAGATTTTCCCGGTACGTTTCCCCGGCTGCGTCAGTTTTGCCTGCAATTCACCGTCGTTGGTTAACACCAGTAAACCTTCACTGTCACGATCCAGACGCCCCGCCGCGTATACATTTTGAACAGGTATATACTCTTTAAGCGTACTGCGTCCGGCCTCATCGGTGAACTGCGGCAAAACATCATAGGGTTTATTAAACAAAATCACCCGCTTTGGCTGGTTTTCGCGTCGCGGCTTAGTAGCTTGTCGTGAGCTGAATCGCTCAAGGTGGTGATTTCTAAAAGAAGTTTTCTTCATGGTATTTTCAGTGGTTATCAATTGCCGCATTATAACTGAAACATGATTGCCTTTCATGGAACCCAACTATCAGGTAGTATTGACAGGCTAATTACAATTCATTAACAAAAATCAGTAACAACCAGAAGCGCTCGAAGGAGAGGTGAATGGAAAGCAAAGTAGTTGTTCCGGCGGAAGGTAAGAAGATCACCCTGCAAAACGGCAAGCTGAACGTTCCGAATAACCCGATTATCCCGTTCATTGAAGGTGACGGTATCGGTGTCGACGTTACCCCTGCGATGCTGAAAGTGGTCGATGCCGCTGTGGAGAAAGCCTATAAAGGCGAGCGTAAAATTTCCTGGATGGAAATTTACACCGGTGAGAAGTCTACCCAAATTTACGGCCAGGATGTCTGGCTGCCCGCTGAAACTCTCGATCTGATTCGTGAATACCGCGTTGCCATCAAAGGCCCGCTGACCACGCCGGTTGGTGGCGGTATCCGCTCTCTGAACGTTGCCCTGCGTCAGGAGCTGGACCTGTATGTGTGCCTGCGCCCGGTACGTTACTACCAGGGCACGCCAAGCCCGGTTAAACACCCGGAACTGACCGACATGGTTATCTTCCGTGAAAACTCCGAAGACATTTACGCTGGTATCGAATGGAAAGCGGACTCTGCTGACGCAGAGAAAGTGATTAAATTCCTGCGTGAAGAGATGGGCGTGAAGAAAATTCGCTTCCCGGAACATTGCGGTATCGGTATCAAACCGTGTTCCGAAGAAGGCACCAAACGTCTGGTACGTGCGGCTATTGAATACGCTATCACCAATGATCGCGATTCTCTGACCCTGGTACACAAAGGCAACATCATGAAGTTCACCGAAGGCGCGTTCAAAGACTGGGGCTACCAGCTGATTCGCGAAGAGTTCGGTGGTGAGCTGATCGACGGCGGCCCGTGGCAGAAGATCAAAAACCCGAACACCGGCAAAGAGATCATCATCAAAGATGTGATCGCTGACGCGTTCCTGCAACAGATCCTGCTGCGTCCGGCTGAATACGACGTTATCGCCTGTATGAACCTGAACGGTGACTATATCTCCGACGCCCTGGCAGCCCAGGTAGGCGGTATCGGTATCGCACCGGGCGCGAACATCGGTGACGAATGTGCACTGTTCGAAGCTACTCACGGTACTGCGCCGAAGTATGCGGGCCAGGACAAAGTGAACCCGGGCTCCGTTATCCTCTCCGCTGAGATGATGCTGCGTCACATGCAGTGGTTCGAAGCCGCAGACCTGATCGTGAAAGGCATGGAAGGCGCTATCGCGGCCAAAACCGTGACCTACGATTTCGAACGTCTGATGGAAGGCGCTAAACTGCTGAAATGTTCAGAGTTTGGCGACGCGATCATCGCAAACATGTAATCCAGTATCTGGGTTAACAAAGAACGGGAGCCTGATGGTTCCCGTTTTTTATTTGATAATGACAGGGTTAGCCGCCCCACGATTCCAGACCTCAATCGATGTAAAACCAGGCAGATCTTTTTCGGGCATTGAGCTATGTATGATAACTACAGAGCAGGGTTCCGGATTTGCATTCATCACCTCTGTCGCAGAGGTTGGCAGCCCTTCGTAAACACCACGCATAAACAACAGCGGTGTATACCCTCTTACCCTTGCATCGGAGAAGAGTTCTGCACATCCAAAATTTGTGACCTTTGCTGCTCCAGCAACCAACTCCCTGTTCTTTTTATCTATTGCCGCCCAGTCTGAGAACGAATTCACTTTTGCGTGATACATCATTACGCCCGTAACAATCGACAGAATAACGAGTGCTACCGAAACAACCTGTTTAAATCCGCTCTGTACGCATACAAACGAAATGCTGGCACCGATAAAAAATGCCAGTTTCCAGCGGTCAAACGTATACGCTGTAGCATGTTGCGCCAGGATGATATTTTCAAACATTGGCAGGGCGCATAATACTAACAGGAAGCGATATTTTTTATCTTTCAGGAAAACGACACCAGGAATGATTAATAGCAGATACAACCCGAACGAGACCCAATAGCCGTTCAGTAATGCTATGAAGCTAGCTTTCGATGCGCTTCTTGTTGCAAATCTATCCATTGAGGCTCGCAGAAAATCCTTCAGCGTAATAACCATCTCTATCTGGATTGCAAATATCACAACCGCTATCAGAGATGACATAATGCATAGTAAGGAAATACGCTTCCAGTCAGTCTGTCTTGTTATTAGAGAGTAAAGTGTAAGCAGAGCACAAAAAACGTACCCTGTCCATTCTGTCATTGAGAAGGCAAGCAAGGAAAAGAACAACAACGCATCCACAATGTTTTTATTTTTATCCGTTCTGATGATGAACAGAAGCAATATTACCGATATGATAAGCTGACTTAGGGAGTGCGGCCAGTAAACGAGGCCTGATGAAACCAGAGACTCGCAGGAATATATCAACACAGAACAGCCTGCCAGCGCTGCAATGGACCTTCTTATTTCGCTATGGACACCGCATGTCGACAAATACAATACAGTGAAAAAAATAAGCACTGTTAGCGCCGATAATCCTGAGTTAAAAAAATAGAGATTTTTCAGGCTTAACTCTGCATTAAGGGCCCTGAGGGCTATGTAAGGGGCGACAAATCCTAGCGAAGGAAAACTGGTGTAAACATAGTTGCCGTCATTCGTTTTAATTGCAGCAGCCCATGGGATATTTTTATTATTTTCGCCGTTAAAGTTAACTGTGGGTAAAAGCGCCGACTCGCTAATCGACAGAGATGATAAAGAATTGATAACCAGTAAGGTGTGATATGTTGCTTCGACATTTTCTGCACCACGCCCATTTTTGAAATCATTATATTTTAGGACGAACGCTCCAATCGAAAACAGGAGGACTAAAATAAATCCACTCCAAAAAAATCTGTTGTTAATGCTCTTCTTTTCCATCTGTAGTCCCTGCTGATTTATCCCAGGCATCATACAGTAAAACCGAAAAATAATAACTATCCACCACCACCTGGGTTACCTGAATGATGCGAAAATACGAAACAGAAGCCTGTTAGCCGTTGCGCGAGCAGAAGTCCACTTCTGCAGCCAGAGGCTAACATAGACTGGTGAGCTGTGGCGCAGACTGTAAGTGTGCCAACGTCCGGTGGACCCATTTGATCATGCACAGAAAACAGTCGGGCATCATGAAGCGATCCTGACGCTAATGATTGAGATTGACGCATTGACAAGGCGCGTTACTGACTGACGTAAAAACGCTGAGCAGGCAGCAGGAAAGCCATTATTTTATTTATGAATATACGTATCTTGGCCTAAGCGGAGATGCTAATTTAGTAACGGAAATCACCGTACTATCCATGGAGGTTTACTGTGAGTGTATATGTTTTTTATTACAACGAATCGGGTGCACGAGTCTTTCCCAAAAGTAGCGTAAATGAGGAAGCAAAGGCGCTTCTCAAACGTAAGGGTTACAAAAAACATCATTTTGAGGTCGACGCTGACAGCGCTAAGGATGCTATCGCGATGATGAAACAAAATGATGATGAATATCTTAAGGAATTAAAAGACTATTCTGACAGCCTGCTTTTTGTTGGCCTGGCTGGGATGGCATCCGTTCTTTAAAAATATGTCAGTGCAACAGCAGAAAGGGGCCTGTGTAAGTTAACGTGGAAGCACAGGCTTTTACCGTTGCAACGACGTCGGCAGGCGTTGTCGTGCTTCACGATGCCGCCGGTCTGGATAGAGGGTCAGACGATAAATATCATTTAAGGCCGCACTGTTATCTTTCGGCGCACCCGGATATCTGATAAGCAGGGATCCAATGACGCCATCATTGGATAAACTACAAATACGAGCAATATGATGTACCCTTGGCAGTTGCTCTTTGCGAGGCTACACCTGCCCGGACACCTTATTTTTGATTAAAAATAAGCCTCAATGTTGATGCAATTGCGATGATACTACCGACAACCATAACAATCGCAATAAACCTTCTGTGGTGCGAAAAGAGATCCATCATCCCATTGACCAGACAGAGTGACATAAATCCTATACTTATCCAGCGAATATGATTTTTATTCAACGCGTCCACCTTTGTTGGCAGGCTAATATCTCTACCATCTTATCTCAATGCGATGTATACATTTTCAACAAATCATCAACGCCAAAAAGTAATAAGACAGGTCGTTGAGGTCTGGGACAAGACAGGAGCGCAAGCTGATATGCGACATGGTTAATGGGCGCTAAAACCCACCCGAAATGACGCTTTACACCTTTTAACCTCAGGCGCATCTCGTGTATCACGAAAATGCGCTGCCTCACGTAAAAGCCTGCCACTTTCGGCTATTCTTTCTCTATCAAATAGTCCAAAGGAGCATTCAGATGAATCAGCGCGGAGTCGTCCTTCATCATGAACATCGGATTGGTTATGTCATCATTCGCGATGAATTCGGCAATCACACCGTCGTAAAACTGCTAACAGGAAGTGATATTGAAAGAGGTGATGTCATTGTTGGTTTCCTGCATGGTGAAGGCGACCAAACCTTCCATAACGAAACCCAGGATGTCTCGCTGGATGTTCATATCCAGGGGCATGGATTATCCGAAGATGCAACAATCCAGATGATTCAAAAAGCCCACTGAGTTACGCGTTATCGCGTGCTCCAGGTGCCGACTTGTCAGAAAAACATTTGGCTGACGGGATAGCGACGCATTTTGCCATGCAGGGCTGTCGCGTCAGCCATTCTGGATATTTACAAGGAGTGATGTAAATAAGACCCCCGTCGATGGGCCTGGTCACAGCGCAAATGTTGTGATTACTGGCCTCCTGTCAATAAATCCGACCGCGTTTTAAAGAATCCATAAAGCGAACATCTGGCGTTGCGCAAGTACTTCCAGGAAATAATTAATCGACGAGGAGAAGAGTATTTGACAATACGAAGCTTGCTAATGATTGTTTAAAATATAATTAAATGGTCGGGGGATTAATTTCGACTAAAGAAAAAGGACAGTTTCGACATCAAAACTGTCCGAGAATGCGGTAGAGAATGTTAAATCGTATTTCCTTCACATGCGTACTTTATATCTTTCCTAAGCGAAATTTACCAACGCATTTTTTTCTCGTTGTGGATTGAGAAAATTGATGATCGGGTTATTAATGTCGGGCTTTATTGGTTAAGGCTTAACATGCGCCCTCAGCAGGAGAGGACGCTTAAGCATACATTACGAACCATACTGATGCTGATCGTTGTTAATACGTCCTAACACACGATAGGGCTTACAGTCCGCAAGCCAGGCTTTAATATCTTCGGGCGGGATGGGTCTTGAAAAATAATAACCTTGCGCCTCATCACAGCCAAACTCGGTAAGCATTTGCGCCGTCTCATGATCTTCAACCCCTTCGGCCAGCACCACATAATGGAGTTCTTTAAGCATCATGATGACATTACGGGCGATGATACGACTGCCGGAATCAGTCGTTATCTGGCTGACCAGTGAGCGATCCAATTTAATCACATCAATGGGAATGCGACGCAGGTAACTGATATTACTGTAACCGGCGCCAAAGTCGTCCAGCAGAATCTGGAAACCTAGCAGTTTCAGGCGATCGAGTTCTTCAAGCGCGGCTTCACTCTCCAGAACTTTTTCTGTCTCCAGACACTCAATGCGAATATCAGCCGGATACAAGCCCGCATTGAGAACATTATTTTCCAGCTCATCCGCAAAGCCGGGACGAGAAAAATCACTCACTGTCACGTTAATCGAAACCGGTAGGGTAATACCCTGGCTACGCCAGGATTTCAGTTGCGCGATGACGGTTTTGATGACCCATTGGGTAATTTCCGACATCAGGCTGGTTTTTTCTGCCAGCGAAACAATGGTTGCCGGAGAAATATTGCCAAGCTGTGGATGTCGCCAGCGCAGCAGCGCTTCCACCCCTTCTGTTTTGCCAGAGCGCAACGATACCTTCGGTTGAAAAACCAGATAAAGCTGACTGGTTGATTTAATCGCCTCACTTAAGTCATACAAGAGTTTGAAGTCTTTATTTCTTTTGTGATCAAGGATGGGATTAAATTGCAGGACCGGAATATTCTGGCGGATTGATTCGTGCAGGGCGCTGATCGCCTGACGCACAATTTCATGGGCATCATCTTCCCGTGGCGAGAACTTGACGTAGCCGGTATGGATAGTGAGCGTAATATCAATGTTTTGCGCCATTTGCGCCCGCGTCCCTGGCAGCGTTTCTGCGCGTTTAACGAGCGTTAAGGCTTGTTCAATCTCAACCAGTACCGCAAAACGGGCGGGGGCGAAAGAGTATAAAAGAACATTCTCTTTTAACCGAAGACGCAGACGCAACAGCGGGATAAAGCTGCGCAGCATATTATCCACGGCGCGCAATCCCAGATAGCGGATTAGCTCGTAGGCACGAGGCATATCAATACAGTCAAATATCACCAGACCATAGGTTTTGGGGTCTTTTTCCAGCGTTTTTTGCTCCATTTCACGCAGCAAAAACTGGCGGTTGGGAAGCCCCGTGAGCGTGTCGACGCGACCAATAGAATAGCGCGCTTCAAGATAGACTGCGGAAAGCTCTGCGATGCGGTTAAAACTTTCTATTTGTTGCTGCGTCGGGGTGAAGATACTGGAACTACTGACACAAAGCGTGCCAAGAACCATCCCCTCTTGCGTCATCATCGGCGCAGAAGCATAAAACAGAATATCGCCGTTTTGCACCAGTGGTTGATGAGAAAAACGGGAATCCAGCCGGGCATCAGGGCAGACAACGGTCTGCCCGCTGTCGCGCGAGTACTGGCACATTGTTTTTTCTATCGGGACTTTGAAATGCTCCAGCGGTACATTTTTAACATATTTGATATATTGGTAATCATCATCAAATACGGTAATAAAGCAGCCTTCGACATTCATCACCTCGCAAGCAAGGCAGGCATACTCTGTCAGGGCTGCGTCGCGGGTTTTATCCTCTTTACGCAATAATTCCAGCGCCGCCAGCCGTTTGCTTTCGCTTCTTTTAAGTCCCGTGAACATTGCGAGCTCCTGCTCAGATAAATGAGGCTGTTAGGTTATGCTCTGTCGACAACATCACTGGCCAGGATGACATCTACAATGACTGTTAAGTTTAGCCCACCGTCTACCACCAGCCGAGTTGAGTACCGGCGACGGCAACAACAGCCACAATGAGCATAATGATTGTTGACTTTCTCACGAACTAGCTCCTGAGCTGGCAGCCTTTGCCAGCGATGCAGATAATAATTAAATAGAAGAAAATAAGATAATTCTCAAGCAAAAAAACGCCCTGAAGTGAATTAATTGAGGCGTAAAAACGGCTGTTTGTTTTTTCCGTTTTTATCCTGATACATAGCGCGATCGGCGATGCGCAATGCACTGTCAGCATCAATACTATCGGGATTAATTTCGACCACACCGATACTGGCTCCGGGATAAAATATATTGACGGAACCCAGTCGATATTCTCCAGTGAGACATTTATGCAAATTTTGCTTAAGGGAGGATAATCTTTCGGTCTGTGTTTGATCGCGCGGCCCGCCTGGACAGGCAATTAAAAATTCATCGCCGCCAAGCCGCCCGACCACATCATCTTTATCGCAACCATCCAGAAGACGACGCCCAATCTGAATAAGGAATTGATCGCCTGATTCATGGCCAAGCTCATCATTTATTCTTTTAAAGTTATCGAGATCAATAAACGCAATAATAATCTGAATATCAAGGTTCCTGGCAAGAGAAAATAGCATTGTCAGATTATCGAAGATCGCCCGTCGATTAGGCAGGCCGGTCAGCGGATCGGTATAAGAGTGGGCGATGAGTGCCGCGTTAGCTTCTCGCAGTTGTTCCACCAGGTGGTCTTTTTCGATGGAACGCGCTATCAGCCCGGCGAAAAGACGTAAAACGTGTTCACCGCGAACGCTCAACTTACGCGTGTCCTTACTGGCGGCGCATAGCGTGCCATAAAGCGAACCATCCGCCAGATGCACAGGCATGCTTAAGTAAGTGGTGATCCCAATTTTTTGCGCCGCTTCGCAATCTGCCCACTGCGTTGCCACGTCATCGCTAAAAAAACAGCCCTCATCCAGCGCGCGCTTGCACAGGCTGTCACCCCACGGCAGAGAAAAACCCTCTGGAAGATCAAGTTGTTTGCTGTTTCGCGCATACTGGATATGTTGAAAACCACCGTCGTCGTCAATCTTGGTAAGATACGTCGATTCCATTTCAGTGACCATCTCCAGCATTTCAAGGAGCTGTCGTACCAGGCTTTCAAGGGATTGATCTTTATGGAGTGTTTCGGAAACTCGGGCCAAAATGAAATCGGACATTACGCTCATTAACTCCTGTGCACTGCGCGCTGTATGCACTTAATGCTGAAAATATAAACTCACCATATTAAAGCATGGCTTAAATAAGTTTTATATATCGGCAGCGTCAAACGGACGGTTCAGGAGATTGCGTAAAAAAAAGCCCCGTTGATGAGACGGGGCAAAAACTCATTGATTACGGAATGATGTTCTCTGGTCATGGGTGAGAACGAGGCAAATATATCTGCAAAAAGTGGCGTAAGGATGGAGAAATCATGGAGATGTCAGGCGTAACGCATTAAGCTAAATTTCTGGCTTATTATTTCAATATGGATAATTCGATGCGTAATATTTTCTTCCTTTTCATTTGTGCATTAACGGCATGCTCCACGCCACCGGGTACGACTCGTCAACCCGTAGCAGGAAAAGCCAATCCGGCGGCGGTGCATTGTCTGCAGATGGGCGGGCAACGTGTGCCTGTGCAAAGCCCCCAGGGGGTGCGTACAGAATGCAAATTGCCAGGCGGTGAAGTGATAGATGAATGGGAACTGTGGCGACGCGATCACCCTCAATCTCGCTCGTGACACACTACCTGCATCAGGGTAAACTTGGTTAAGAATAATCTTATTTTCCATGATGCATGTGTACGCGAGAGAATTATGTTTCAGTTACGACCGGGTAGCCTGGCGATGGTCATTGGCGCGCAAACGCCTGCCGGGCGCTGTAATATTGGTAAATCTGTAGAGTTATTTGGCCTTTGCCAGCCAGGCGAGATGTTTCTGAACCCGGTCAATGGTGTGATGACGCGCATGCCGCAAAGCGCGAATCGTGCGTTGTGGCTGGTGACGGGTGATGTGCGGTCTTTCGATGGGCAACAAGGTTTCGCCTTTGTTCGTGCCGAACACCTGATGCCTCTCGACCCGGACAGCCTGCCTGAACATCATCGCGAGCAGGTGATTTCCTGATTTATAGCGATTCCAGCCATTCTGCCAGCACCAGCGCATGATTTTGCCTGGTGTCTTTGGCGGCATAGAGCAGGGTGAGAACACCGCTTTGACGCTTCGAATTAAGCGTTTGTCCGGCCTCTCGCTTATCCGCAAGTTCCGCCAGGTATGCTTCCCGAAACGCGGCGAAATCCAGTACATCGGCGTGAAAGGCTTTACGTAAGTCGCCCGATGGGGCCAAATCCTTACACCATTCGTCGTAGTTCAGATCGGTTTTTTTAACGCCGCGCGGCCACAGGCGATCGACCAGAACCCGATAGCCATCCTGTCCGGATGCCGGGTCATAGACACGTTTACATTGAATCATCTGTCTGTTCCCTCTCTTCGATAAAGGCGACGAGTTCCGCGATCTGCTGGTGGGAAAACACGCGAATGCCGTTTGCCTCCAGCAGCGCGGCAGCGACACCCATTCCTGGACGTTGAACGCCGCTAAAAGTGCCGTCGTAAATCTGCTGGCTACCACAAGTGGGGCTGCCGTCGGTCAGTAGTGCTGCGCAACAGCCTTCTGACTGTGCGGTTTTGAGGGCCAGCCAGGCGGCGAGCTGATAGTGCGCGGTGACATCCTGGCCACTATCTTCAACAATCTGTGCTGCGCCGCCCATCACATCCTTGCCGTTGCCATCGCGTATTTCTGCGGGTGAACGTGGAACCGGGAGCCCTGCCGCCAGCTCCGGGCAATGGATAACCAGACGCTGTTCTTGCTGTAAGTAGGCCAGCGTTTGCTGTAGTGACCCTTTTTTAGTGCCGTTATAGCGAACGTTGAACCCCATCAGGCAGGCGCTGACCAGAATTTTACTGCGCATTTTTTCTCCAGCTTCGACGCATCTGTTGCCTTAAGCAGCGTTTTTATCGGAATACGGCAAAATATGCCCTGCCATTTTTAATGTGTTGTGATGTAGACGAAAGATCGCTAATGTGAGGTTCCTTATGTTATTCGTTAATTGCTCTGACATAGGGACCCCTTCATGACCCATATTCCCGTTAAAGATACCCTGCGAATTGCCCTCGTTGGTGATTACAATCACGACGTTGTCGCACACCAGGCCATTCCGCTGGCGATCGACGATGCCGCCGCCGTCCTTGAGATTACCGCAGATTACGACTGGCTGGCGACCTCCGAGATTAAAAGTCGCGATGACCTCGTTGGCTATGATGCAATCTGGGTCGTTCCGGCAAGTCCGTATAAAAATCCCGAAGGGGCCTTTATTGCCATTCAGTATGCGCGGGAAAACGCGATACCGTTTCTTGGCACCTGCGGCGGTTTCCAGCATGCCATTATTGAATATGCCCGCAACGTAATGGGGGTGGGTGATGCCGCCCATCAGGAAACTGACAGCGCTGGCCGGATGGTGATTGTTCCGCTGAGCTGCTCGCTGGTCGAGCAGGAGGCGGAAGTTGAATTGCGCCCGAATACGCTGATTGCCCGTGCTTATGGGCGGGAGAAAATCAGTGAAGGCTACCACTGTAACTACGGTATCTCGCCTGATTTTGCTGCCGAGCTGGAGAAAAGCGATATGCGGGTCACTGCCTGGGATGAAGATGGCGAAATTCGTGCGGTTGAGCTGAGCAACCATCCATTCTTTGTCGCCACCCTTTTCCAGCATGAGCGTAATGCCCTTGCCGGACGCCCGGTTCCGCTGGTGCAGGCGATGCTGAAAGCTGCGAAAGATTGAGTCAATGAAAACAGGCCGCACAGGCCTGTTTTATTATGTCGCCATTTCGCGATCGCGGCCGGCACAGGCCCCAAACAGCGCCATCACTACGGACAAGATCGCGCAGGCGATAAGCGGGATTTGCCAGGAACCGCTGGCATCGTGGATTTTCCCCATCAGCGGGGGGCCGCAAGCCGCCAGCAGATAACCTACCGACTGTGCCATCCCTGACAACGCAGCGGCCTGATGCGCGGAACGGGCACGCAGGCCAATAAAGGTCAGCCCAAGGATCATAGTGCCACCCGAGCCAAAGCCAAACACTAGCGTCCAGACAACAGCCTGACCCGGCCAGAGCCAAAAACCGGCGGCACTCGCTGCGCACAGCAGGGCAAAGAGTACGGCCAGCGCACGCTGATCACGCAAGCGGTGCAGAATGAGCGGAACCAGAATACCCGGCGCCGCCGTGGCGAGCTGGAGCAGGCCGTGCAGAGAACCCGCACCGGACTCGCTAAAGCCATGGCTGATAAGAATTGCCGGTAACCAGCCAATCACCACGTAATAAATCAGCGAGTTAATCCCTAAAAAGAGCGTTACCTGCCAGGCAAGCGCTGAACGCCAGATCCCCCGACTTTGCGCCAGCGGGCTGCCTGATAAGCTGGCGGGCTTTGCGAAACGCAACTGTGGTAGCCACAGCAGCATCGCAACGAGCGGGAAGGTCATAAGCATCAGCAACGCGCCGTGCCAGCCTGCGCCCGTCAGCGCAATCGGGACAACCAGTGCAGAACCAAGCGCCGCCGCAGCTCCCATGGTTAGCGAATACGCGCCGGTCAGTTTAGCGATCTGGCCTGCATAATCCCGTTTAATGATCCCCGGTAGCAGCACATTCCCCAGCGCGATGCCGCAACCGATAATGGCGGTGCCAATAAAAAGCAGCGCCGGTGCGGGCAGAGAACGTATGGCGATGCCTGCGCATATCAGCAGCATGGCGGCAAAAAGGCTTCGCTCCATACCCAGGCGCCGGGCAATGCCTGCCGCCAGGGGAGAAACAAGCGCAAAGGCCAGTAGCGGCAGGGTGGTGAGCATCCCGGTCTGCGCGGTGGTTAAGCCATAATCATTACGAATGGAATCAAGCAGTGGTGCGGCCCCGGTAAAGGTGACACGCAGAGTGGTGGCAATCATCAGGATCCCCGCCATAAGCAGTGCCCCTTGTTTGCCCCGTGAGGAAATCGTCGTGGTCATTGTATTCTCAGGATAAATAGCAGAACCCTACCATACCTCTTTTTCGCACTGATATAATCAAGCTAAAATGACAATTTATCGCTAAAATCGGACAACATTATGCAGCACGGTCTTGGCCTGGATGGCTTTAATCCTGACAGTCAGCAAGAGGCGGCCCTGGCGTTTAGTATCACCGTCGAGGCCGATGAGCAGCGGATCCCGCAGCATCGTCACCGTAAAGGGCAGTTAATTCTGGCCCTGAGCGGGGCGATCACCAGTGAGGTGGAAAACGCCCGCTGGATGGTGCCGCCTCATCACGCTGTGTGGATACCGGGGCTTGTTGCCCATAGTAATCTCGCGACGCCGGGGGCGAAGCTGTGCTTTTTGTTTATTGAACCTGAGCGGGTCGATATGCCAGCGCAGTGCTGCACGCTGAAAATCTCCCCACTGGTGCGCGAACTGATCCTGACGCTTTCTGCGCGCAGCCATCGCGAACGCCAGCAACCAGCCACCCAACGTCTGGTGCAGGTTTTGTTTGATGAACTGCCCCGTCAGCCGCAAATGCAACTGCAACTTCCCGTTTCCCCGCACAGTAAAATTCGCCAGATGGTCGAAACCATGGAGCGGTCACCGGCCCGCTGGCAGACGCTGGCGCAATGGGCGCAGGAGTTTGCCATGAGCGAGCGCAACCTGGCACGGCTGGTGGTGAAGGAGACGGGATTGAGTTTTCGCCGCTGGCGGCACCAGATGTTGTTGATTCTTTCCCTGCGCTTGTTGATAAGCGGCGAGTCGGTACAAAATGTCGCCCAGGCGCTGGGTTATGATTCCACCACCGCATTTATTACGATGTTTAAAAAAGGGTTAGGGCAAACTCCCGGACGTTATCTTGCATCGCTTGGCAGTACATGATTATTTTCTGCTGCCAATTCCCTTTATGCTGTGTGGTTTATGGCTGTTTTCACGGTTGGCTGGCTTGTGGTAAGTGATTCATATGGTTAAGCTGTTTTTAATAACTTTTTTAGATAATAAATGCACTTTTTGATATTTGTCTGATGATTACGGTTATGTGACTTTAGCCCTGAAATTTTACTAATAACAGGGCGTAAGGATTAGCATGGCAACCACATCTTCTAAAAAAATCGGTGCGCTTACCGCACTGGCATTGCTTTCAACTTTCTCATTTGCCGCTCACGCAGACAAACTGGCCGATATTAAAGCCGCAGGTGTGGTCAAAGTGGCGACCTTTGACGCGAACCCGCCGTTTGGCGCCATCGACCCGCAGAGCCACGAAATTGTCGGCTATGACGTGGATTTCGCCAAAGCGCTGGCGAAAAGCCTCGGCGTGAAGCTGGAACTGGTAGCCACCAACCCGGCGAACCGTATTCCGCTGTTGCAGTCCGGTAAAGTGGATCTGATTGTTGCTGATATCACCATTACCCCGGAACGTGCACAGGTTATTGATTTCTCCACGCCGTATTTCGTGACCGGCCAGCAGTTCCTGGTCCCTGCCAGCGCGTCCGACAAACTGGATAGTTACAGCAAAGCGCGTATCGGTGCGGTAAAAGGCACCACTGGCGAGCAGGCGCTGCATCAGCGTTTCCCGCAGTCCCGCGTGCTGGCCTATGACGATATCCCACTGGCGTTGACCGCGCTGCGTAACGGCAACGTACAGGCGATTACGCAGGACAGCACCATCCTGGCGGGCCTGCTGGCGGAAGCGCCGGATAAAGCCAAATTCAAAATCCTGCCAGACTTGCTTTCTAAAGAGGAGATTGGCGTAGGTGTCACCAAAGGCGAAACCGCGCTGCTCAAAGCGGTGAATGATGAACTGGTGAAACTGGAGCAGAGCGGTGAAGCCGCAAAAATCTACGACGTCTGGTTTGGTCCGCAAACCAAAGCCCCGGCTCCACGCAGTTTTAAAATAGAAGCGAAGTAATATGTTGGCAGGTCTCTTTTCTACCTCCGTGGCGCAAGCCCCGGAGGCTTTTCCCGTGCAAAAAGGAACGGTGGAGTTTCGTCAGGCCAGCAAAAGCTATGGTGACCACCGTGTGTTGAACGCGATTGATTTGCAGGTTGCGGCAGGGGAAGTCATTGCCGTATGCGGGCCTTCCGGTTCTGGCAAATCGACGCTGATCCGTCTTATCAACCAACTGGAAACCCTGACCAGCGGCGAGATTCTGGTGGACGGCAAACCCACCAGTCAGCTTAAGGGGCGCGAATTGCGCAACCTGCGCCGTCAGGTCGGTTTCGTGTTCCAGCAATTTAACCTCTATGCGCATCTGAACGCGCTGGAAAATATCACCCTGGCGTTAACCCGCATTCATGGCAAGTCGGCAGCAGACGCGAAAAAAATCGCTTTGGATCTGCTGGAACGTGTTGGGTTGAGCGACAAAGCCAGCCACTACCCGGCGCAGCTTTCCGGCGGCCAGCAACAGCGGGTGGCCATCGCCCGCACCCTGGCGGCAGGGCCGCATATCATCCTGTTTGATGAACCGACATCGGCGCTCGACCCGGAGATGATTGGCGAAGTTTTGCAGGTGATGAAATCACTGGCCCACAGCGGGATCACCTTGATCGTGGTGACCCACGAGATGCAATTTGCCCGCGAAATTGCTGACCGGGTGATATTTATCGACGGCGGGGAAATCCTCGAACAGGCCGCACCGGAGGCGTTTTTCACCGCGCCGCAGCATCCGCGCGCCCGGCGCTTCCTGCAAAAAGTGCTCAATCCGCTCCATGCTGACGGCAAGGAGCTGTAATGGGGATTCATCTCGACTGGGCGGGCGTCTTTACCGGCCAACCCGCACAATGGCTCACGTCTGGCTTTCTGACCACCATCTGGGTCACGGTGGTGGGGATTATCCTTGCGACCGCCATGACGGTGTTTCTGCTGGCCCTGCGTCTGGCAGGCGGTAAGGTGGGGCGAGCGGTAGTGGCGGGATGGGTCTCGCTGTTTCGCAATACGCCGCTACTGGTGCAACTGCTGTTCTGGTATTTCGCTGCCTGGAACGTGTTGCCGCTGGCATTTCGTCAGTACGTCAACGATGACCACGCCTTTGGTATTTTGCCGGGAGATGTCTGGTGGTTTACCCCGGAATTTCTCTCTTCGGCGTGGGCGCTTGGGCTATTCACGGCGGCATTTCTGGTTGAAGAGATTCAGGCCGGGCTGCATGCCGTGCCGCGTGGGCAAATTGAAGCGGCAAAATCGCAGGGTTTTAGCGATCTGGCGCTGTTTCGCTGGGTGCTTCTGCCGCAGGGGCTGGAGAACGCCTGGCAGCCGGTGGTGGGGCAGTATCTTAACCTGATGAAACTCTCATCGCTGGCGACCGGCATCGGTTTTGCGGAGCTCACCTACCAGACCCGGCAAATTGAAAGCTTTAACGCCCACGCGTTGGAAGCCTTTACGGTGGGAAGTGTGCTGTATCTGGCGCTGGGGCTGCTAATGAGCCTGCTGTTTAACCTGCCGCGCGGATGGCGGGCAATGGTCCGCAAGGAGGCACACCGTGATCGATAATCTTACCGTGATTACCGATAACCTCGGTTATCTGCTGCTGGGCCGTGCCGCACAGGGCGAACCGGGCGGCGTGCTGTTATCGGTACTGATGACCCTGGGGGCGGCGGTGCTGGCATTCCCCGGCGGCGTGTTGCTCGCCTGCTGCGCGTGGCGTTTTGCGGGCTGGCCGCGCAAGCTGCTCTTTCTGTGGGCAGAGTTGATTCGTGGGATCCCGCTGATTTTTGTCATCTTCTGGCTGTGGTTTTTGCTGCCGTGGCTCACTGGCGCTGACTTGCCGGGGGCGGTTACCGTTACCCTGGCGCTGGCGTGGTTTACCTCGGCATCGGTCATGTACTCGACGCTGGCGGCGCTTAACGCATTACCGAAGGGGCAATATGAGGCGGCGATAAGCGGTGGGTTTGGCAGCCTGGACATTCTGCGCCTGGTGCTGCTGCCACAGGCGTTACGTAATGCCATTCCGTCTTACGTGGGGTTGCTTATTGCTCTGCTGAAAGACACCTCTCTGGCCTTTATCGTCAATGTGCCGGAGCTGACCACGGTGGCCGGGCAGGTGAATAACCGGGTACAGGTTTACCCGGCGGCCCTGTTTATCTTCACCGGTCTGGTCTATTACCTGCTGTGTACTTTACTGGAGTTTGGGGTTAAACGCTGGCAGAGGCGGCATTTACTGCCGACCAATTAACAGCGAAACCAGACCTGCCGCAATCAGTGGCCCTACCGGCACGCCCCGGAACAGGGCCACACCCAGTACGGTGCCCACCAGAAGCCCGGCGACCAGCGAGGGCTGCGCGCTCATCAGTGTCACCCCACGGCCCCCCAGCCAGGAGACAAAAACCCCCACAGCGATGGCTATCAGCGATTTCCAGTTCAGAAAAGAGCTAATCAGCGTTGATGGTGGCAATGATCCGCTGGCGATGGGCGCCATAACGCCAATGGTCAGAATGACAATACCGAGCGTCAAACCCTGCTTTTCGACCCACGGAAAGTAAGCATTGAGCGGCGTGATACGAATTATGATCAACACCATAACGGCAACGGCGACGGTGGTGTTGTGGCTAAAGAAGCTCAGTGCCACAAGGCCAATAAGGATAAAGAGAGTGGTATCAAACATGGAGAGTGTTTCGTTCCTTGCCAATGAAAAAATAAGCCTGCTTACATTACCTTACGCGGATGCGCATTGTTAAGCAGGCTTTTTATAACGAAACACACGTTTTCAGGCGTTTGCCTTAAACAGCGGACAAAAGAGCGGCCGCGTTGCTCCCTTCACGCATAAAGACCGGGATCGTCTCCAGCCCGGCATTGACGGTAATTCGCTGCTGGCCCTGATAGCGCTCGCCATTCAGATCCACCCAGCCATGATGACCTGGCAGCCAGACTTCACGTTGGCGTTGCCCCGCGTGCAGAACAGGCGCCACCAGAATATCCTCGCCAAACAGATACTGGTCTTCCACCTGCCAGCTTTGTGGCTCATCCGGGTAGTGCCAGAACAGTGGGCGCATCAGCGGATCGCCATACTGGTGGGCATTAGCGAACAGCGCATCCACATAAGGGCGCAGTTTTTCACGCACGGACAGCCAGTGCTGCATGATGGCGTAGTTCTCTTCGCCGTAGCTCCACAGCTCATTAGGCGAACCACTGTTGCATTGCGGGATGCCGTTACGGTAGCTTTCCGGCGGCTGGATTTGCGGTTCACGGTAGCCGTGCATACGCAGTACCGGGCAAAAAACCGCCCACTGGAACCAGCGGATCAACAGTTCGTGGAAAGCCGGGTCGTTAACATTTCCACCCTGGAAACCGCCAATATCGGTCGTCCACCAGGGGATGCCCGCCAGCCCCATATTTAACCCGGCGGCGAGCTGGTTACGAAATGCATGGAACGATGAATGCACATCACCGGACCAGGCCAGCACACCAAAACGCTGGCTTCCCGCCCAGGAGCAGCGTACCAGGTTAACGATATCGCGCTCACCGCAGGCTTGCAGACCCTCATAAAAACCCTGGGCGAAATCCCGCGGATATTGATTCCCCACTTCCAGTACAGGCCCGGCGTGGTAGCGGTAGTTGTCAAAATCGTAGGCGCGATACTCCGGTTCGGCTTCATCCAGCCAGAACAACTTAATGCCCAGATCGTAATAGTTTTTCTTCACTGTCTCCCAGACAAATTCACGCGCCTGCGGGTGAGTGGCGTCAAAGAAGGTGGTGTTGCCCATAAAATCGAGATTAACCTGCACGCCGCGATCGCTGGTGACCAGTAAACCTTTGGCTTTCATCACCGGAAAGAGTGGGCTGCGCGCTTCCACCGTTGGCCAGACGGAAACCATCAGCTCAATGCCCATCGATTTCAGCTCGTCGACCATCGCCTTCGGATCTGGCCAGTCGATGGGATCAAAACACCAGGTGCCCTGATTCGGCCAGTGGAAGAAATCAATGACCATCACCGAGAGCGGCAGATGACGACGGCGGTACTCGCGGGCGACCTCCAGTACCTCCTGCTGGGTACGATAGCGCAGTTTGCATTGCCATAGGCCGCTGGTGAATGCCGGGGCAGGCGGCGGCGTTCCGGTGGCTTTGGCGTACTGGCGGGTAAGCTGCTGGACACTATCAGCGGCGGTGATCCAGTAATCCATCTCCTGAGTGACGCGAGCAAGCCAGGTGGTCTGGTTTTTGGCGAAGTTGGCTTCACCAATTGCCGGGTTGTTCCATAACAGACCATAGCCGAGGCTTGACTGCATAAAAGGGACGCTGGCCTGTGAATTGCGCTGCGCCAGCTCCAGCGCACAGCCTTTCAGATCCAGCCATGGCTGCTGATATTGCCCCATGCCGTAAACACGTTCATCCGGGCGCGATTCAAAACGAACGGTCAACTGATACTTGCCGCCGGGCAGCGGTTTAAATTCACGACCATCGAGTTTCAGAGCGCTGATATATTTGTCCTGGCTTTTTTCACTGGCACCGATACCGACGGTTGAACGCTGCCGCCACATCTCCTCAAGCAACAATTCGCCACGCTGGTTGTAAAACGCCAGTTGGCCTTTCAGATTAAGCACCGCGGTGATGTTACCATTGCGCAGCGTTAGCTGTTCCGCGCCCGCGGTTATCTGTGGCTGACAGCTCTGCGGTGGCAACAGGGCGTGCAGATTGTCACTAAAGGCCGGGGCGCAGGTGGCACGCACGCGCAGGCTGTGCTCTCCCCAGGCTTCAACGCGCAGGATCTGACGCTCGAAGCGCCATTCAATACTGTCCGGGTGTTGGATAAGTTCGCTCATGAATAACAGGTCCTTTTTACGAGAGACTATGACGGGCAAGATTGATAGATTTCATGGTGTTATCGTCGAGTTTGTACCAGCGCAGGGTGGCAAAAGCGGCCAGCGACAGCAGCCCCGGCACCACGGTGAAGAGGGCAACAATGCAGTACATTGCAACCGATGTCTGTTCTGGCGCATTGGCGACATAGCCGCTCAGCCCTAACGTCCAGCCGACAATAGCGCCGCTGATGGCCATGCCGAGTTTGAGCACGGCGAGAAAGGTCGAGAAAATCACGCCGTCCATGCGTTTACCCTGCAACCATTCCCCGTAGTCGGCGACATCCGCCATCATGACCCACATCAGCGTGGTGGTGGCCTGGTAGAGGGTAGATACCACGAAAGTCAGTGGCACCAGCACGTATACCGATTTCGGCGCGAAGAAGAGGGCGATGCTCAGTACACCGGCGAGGACAGCACAGTAACCGAACATTTGTACTTTGCTAAAGTTGCGGGTCAGGCGTTTTGCCAGCGCGCTACCGGCTGCTTTACCCAGAATATGTGCGCCCAGCATCCACATAAAATAACTGGCGCTGCCCAGATAATAAGTGACGAAGTACATCATCGCGCCAAGGCGAATGACCCCAAAACCGATGTTGGTAATAACCAGCACAGAGACCACGCGCCACTGGTCGTTTCGTAATAAATCGCGTAATTCGCCGAGATAATTATTGTGGGTTGCAGGCGCTTTAATACGCTCGCGGGTATTGGCAAAGCAGATCCAGAACATGACGACGGCGGCACTGGCCATTATCGCCATTGCCCAGCGGTAGCCGGATAATTTATCGTCACCGCCGAGATATTGCGCCAGCGGCATCATAAAGAATGTCGACATCGCACCGCCGAGGGTAGCTAAAAAGAATCGATACGATTGCAGTGAAATACGATCTTCGTTATTGGGAGTAATGACCGCACCCATTGAACAGTAAGGGATATTGATCGCCGTATACATCAACATCATAAAGGTATAAGTAATTGTCGCGAACACCATTTTACCGGTCAGGGTTAAAGATTCAGGCACGGCGTAGGTTAACAGGCAACTGATGCCAAAAGGCAAGGCCAGCCACAGCATCCACGGGCGGAATTTACCCCAACGTGAATTTGTCCGGTCGGCAAGATAACCCATTGCCGGGTCAATAATGGCATCGGCGGTACGGGCCAGCAAAAACATGGTGCCAACAAACGCGGCGGGTAATCCAACAACGTCGGTGTAATAAAACGTCAGAAATATAATGACATTATCCAGCCCGACATGGCTTGCCATATCACCGAGTCCATAACTGATTTTCTCTTTACGGGTGATCGTTAAATTCATTGTATTCACCTGGGTTTGTAAGGTTATTTCAGAAGTGCGCTAGAGAATAAGGGTGTTGCAAGATTGTATTTATAACAATTGCGAGATTTGTCATCGGAATTATGGAAACTGCTTTTCGTGATACCGGTAACAATTTGGTGAGTATGCAATGAAAAACATTATTTAGCACTGCGTTTATAACGTGTTGGTAAGCAGGCGGCAGGAATCGTTTCAGCGTCAGAATATTCACTTGAATAACCCGAAACTGTCATCGAATTGTCACCCGGTAACATTATGAATAAGAAAACCGGGCTAAAAAGAGGCAGGTTGAAAATGAATGATTTTATGTTGACAGATGGCGTTATCATCGCGTCGTCATTTATCGCCATCATGGTGGTGCTGGTAGTTTCTGTTCTTGCGCTGGAAAAAGCGGGCTGGCCGTAGAGAGCGCTTTAATTGTTAGCCATTACAGCCATTTGCTCTCCGGCGGCCTTGTCACGGGTACATGTTTTATTGATAGGTCACCGTATATTCCAGGCGTCCATTCGCCGTACCGGCATTTACGCTGCTTTCTGTCTGCACATAGCGTGCATAGAGCGGTAGGGTAAGTGTCGTTGATGCGCTATTTGGAATGCTGGTGGTCAATTTTTCGTTGAGATTGATAATCCCTGTCGTGCTTTCAGTGGTAGAAAGCTGAATGCCCACGCCTGTCGCTTTTCCTGTTTCCTCATCAATTTTCATGATCCCTTTTGTCGCATCGACCATACCATTGCGCGGCGTTAATGTCAGCGACACGGAATTAAGGGTGAGCGGGTTGGTTGTGGTAACGCCATTAATGCTGGTGCTTGAATCACCCGTGGGCATATTGCCATAGAAGCGTTGGCAATTAATTAACTGAATGCTGGCGTTTTTCCATGGGCTACCGGTACCCACGCCTTTAAAAACTTTTTTGTTATGTTCGCCCATTTGCACCGACATATTGGCGCTGAGCGGCGCGATATTGCAGGTAGGAGTGTTGACTTCAAAATTTCCGCTGACGCTGAGTTTGGCAATATAAACAAGTTGACCTGATTGCCCGGCAGCAATACGGATACTGGGTAGTTTCGTGGCGGTAATGATGCCCGCCTGTGTCACATTGGCGGTTTTGATAAACTGGAGCCCCATTTTGAATTGCATCGAGGCGGGGATGTATTGTTCCATGCCCACGCCCTCTATATGCCAAAACGGGAAAGAGGGCTCGCTGGCATAGTTGGTTAAATAACGAACGCCAATGCCATCCAGATCCGTCTTATAAACATCGCTAAATCCCGGAACCAACGTACCTGGCAAAGTATCGTATAGGTACATGAGATAGAGAGTGTTGCCGGAAGTGCACTTAATATGCCAGCCAGTAGGATTGTTTGACATGTTAATATACATTTTTGAGATTTGCGCGCCGACAGGGAGATCGGGCGGGACAGAGAAAATACGTGAATCAAGTGGCGCGACAACGGAGACCGGCCCGGTCGCCATATAGTCGGGTACTGGCTCAAGCGCACATGTTGCAACAGCCTCGCCCGTAAGGCTCAGCAGCAGAAGACCCACTGCGTTTAAAACTATCCTTATCCTGTACATGATGCGGTTTCCTGAAAAGAGGGGATCATGTGGGATGATGGAGCATAGGGGGCGCTAAGAATTGAAATTCTCGCCGCCGATTGGCCGAACCTACGGTGATACAGGATAACGATAAAAATTAAAAATAAAAATTGTAATAAATCAGAACATCTCTGCATGCGTTTTAATACGCAGCAGAGAAACGTTCTTAACCCTCGCGGTGAAAATTCACCAGTTCAGGACGGGCAATGCGCAAATAATCTTTCGTATTGAGGATTATCGACTTTTCCAGCAGTCCGGCGTTGAAAGCAATATCTTCATAACGCGTAAAAAGCAGCGGGTCGGCAACCAGTTTGAGTTCGGGATGGAAACTGAATGGCGGGATCGCACCAAATACGCAAGCCGTTAAGGTTTCGACTTCGGATGGGCTTGCCAGCGAAGCTTTACTGCCGCCAAAAAAAGAGGCCAGCCGTGCTAAATCGGCCTGCAGGTCAGCGGCAAGGATCGCCAGTACATGCATTTTCACGCCATTGCCTTTGATTTTACACACCAGCGCTTTCGCTCCCTGGCCCAGCGCTGTACCTCGAATTTCACTCACGGCTTCACATTTACCTGATGCTTCATGCTCGACGATGCGGTAGCGTGCCTGAGAATTATCAAGGGTTTCAATAAGATGTTGATGGATATTTTGGCTGGCAATCTCTGACATTATCACTCCTGGAGAAACGTAATAAAAATCAAGAGTAATGCAGTTACCCGAAGATGAAAATAAAAAAGCCGCCTCAAAATTGGCGGCTTAAAAGTACTAGCACTTTACAAACGCTTTTATGTGTACTGTTGAAAAAACGACGTTCGCAAGGAACGAAGTAAGAATCGAGTTTGTCTGGGAAGTAATATGCCATATTTGCCACGATGCAAGGGGGCAAATAGCTGCATTTTTGTACCGTAATTTGCGCGTTTGCGGCGAGGAGAAAAAGCCAGCGCGCAGAGCACTGGCTTTCTCTATGTTTAGTTGGAGCTGGCGTTCTGCTTGTGGAAAAGCTCGCGGAACACCGGGTAGATGTCTTCCTGATCGCGGATATGCTGGATTGCGAAATTATCAAACATTGTCTGCAGATGTTCATATTCGCGCCACAGCGTCTGGTGCGCGCGGCGTGTTATCTCGATATAGCTGTAGTAACGCACAACGGGCAGAATTTTCTTCGCCAGAATTTCATGACATAGCGGTGAGTCATCGGCCCAGTTATCGCCATCCGATGCCTGTGCCGCATAGATGTTCCACTGCGCCGGGTCATAACGTTCTTTGACCACTTCATCCATCAGTTTCAGCGCGCTGGAGACAATGGTACCGCCGGTCTCCTGCGAGTAGAAAAACTCATGCTCATCAACCTCTTTCGCCTGGGTGTGGTGACGAATATAGACGACTTCTACGTTTTTATAGGTTCTGCTCAGGAACAGATAGAGCAGGATATAAAAGCGCTTCGCCATGTCTTTTGTCGACTGATCCATTGAACCAGATACGTCCATCAGACAGAACATTACCGCCTGGCTTGAAGGCTCCGGGCGTTTTTCATAATTTTTGTATCGTAAATCGAAGGTGTCGATAAAGGGGACACGTTCGATTTTCGCGCGCAGTTCGGCAATTTCCTTACGCAGACGCTCTTCTTCCAGCAACTGGGCCGGTTCGCTTTTGGCGACAATGTCCAGGTCACTTTCGAGTTCACGTAGCTGACGACGCTTGCCTGCTGTCATCGCGGTACGGCGCGCCAGCGAGTTTTGTAGTGAACGCACGACGCTAATATTGGCGGGAACACCGTTTGCCGTATAGCCGGCTCGGTGAGTCTTAAATTCATTGAGCTGACGCTGCTGGTTCTTTTTCAGGTTTGGCAACGCCAAATCCTCGAACAGCAGATCGAGATATTCATCTTTTGAAATCTGGAAAACGAATTCATCCTGGCCTTCGCCGTCAGCGCTGGCTTCGCCCTGACCGCTGCCACCACCGCCACCGCCTCCCTGAGGACGCTCGATGCGGTCGTTTTGCACAAAATGGTCGTTACCCGGATGGACGCGATGGCGAAGACCGCCGCGTCCCTGATGAAACATCGGTTCGCTGATGTCCTCGTTCGGGATGGAGACGGACTCACCATTCTCCACGTCGGTGACCGAGCGTTTATTGATGGCCTCGGAGATCGACTGTTTTATTTGCGCTTTATAACGGCGTAAAAATCGCTGGCGGTTAACCGTGCTCTTGTTTTTACCGTTAAGACGCCGGTCTATGAACCAGGTCATAAGTCCCTCCCGTACTGCATTTGCCAACTCTATCCATTGTACTTCGTGCCGCCGGTATTGGCTGCTTTCGCTCCACAACGTACTGACCCTGTCAGTATGTCACGAGCCGCCCGCTTGCCACCTGCCTGCGCCGCGAAAAACGAGGATACGCACAGATTGTTCAGGCCCGGTCAGCGCTGCGCTGCCGGGCCATTTTGGCATTATGATGATTTACGTACACGCAGATACCATTCACACAGCAGGCGAACCTGTTTGCGGGTGTATCCTTTCTCCATCATACGATCGACAAAGTCATCGTGTTTTTTCTGTTCGTCGGTTGAGGTTTTGGCGTTAAACGAAATAACAGGCAGCAACTCTTCGGTATTCGAGAACATTTTTTTCTCGATAACCGTGCGCAGTTTTTCGTAGCTGGTCCAGTTCGGGTTACGGCCGCTATTGTTAGCACGGGCACGCAGCACGAAGTTGACAATCTCGTTACGAAAATCTTTCGGGTTACTGATCCCTGCCGGTTTTTCAATTTTTTCCAGTTCAGCATTCAGCGATTCACGGTCAAACAACTGACCGGTATCCGGATCGCGGTATTCCTGATCCTGAATCCAGAAATCTGCATACGTGACATAACGGTCGAAAATATTCTGTCCGTATTCAGAGTAGGATTCCAGGTAGGCCGTCTGGATCTCTTTGCCAATAAATTCAGCATATTTCGGGATCAGGTAGCCTTTGAGGAATTCCAGATAACGCTCTGCCAGCTCTTGCGGGAACTGCTCACGTTCAATCTGCTGTTCCAGTACATAAAAGAGATGTACCGGGTTAGCGGCGACTTCGGCATGATCGAAGTTAAACACACGGGAGAGGATCTTAAAGGCAAAACGCGTCGACAGACCGTTCATCCCTTCATCCACCCCGGCGTAATCGCGATACTCCTGGTAGGACTTCGCTTTCGGGTCCGTATCTTTCAGGCTTTCACCGTCGTAGACACGCATTTTCGAGTAGATGCTGGAGTTTTCCGGCTCTTTCAGGCGCGACAAAATCGAGAAGCGGGCCAGCGTTTCCAGCGTACCCGGGGCGCATGGCGCATGGGTCAACTCACTGTGGTTAAGCAGTTTTTCGTAAATTTTGATCTCTTCGGAGATCCGCAAGCAATAAGGGACTTTGACAATATAGACGCGGTCAAGGAACGCCTCATTGTTTTTGTTATTACGGAAAGTGACCCACTCTGATTCGTTTGAATGCGCAAGAATGATGCCGTTAAAGGGCAGGGCGGAAATCCCTTCGGTCCCGTTGTAGTTGCCTTCCTGGGTAGCGGTCAGCAATGGGTGCAGCACTTTAATAGGCGCTTTGAACATCTCAACGAATTCCATGATGCCCTGGTTCGCGCGGCACAGTGCGCCGGAGTAGCCATAGGCGTCGGGATCGTTTTGTGCGTGGTTTTCCAGTTTACGGATGTCCACTTTACCCACCAGAGCAGAGATGTCCTGGTTGTTCTCATCGCCCGGTTCTGTTTTCGCGATGGCGATTTGTTCAAGTACGGATGGCCAGACTTTGACCACGCGGAATTTGCTGATGTCACCGCCAAAATCATGCAGGCGTTTAGCCGCCCACGGCGACATGATGGTGCCGAGGTAACGACGCGGAACGTTATATTCCTTTTCCAGAATCTGCGCGTCTTCCTGCGGGTTGAACAGACATAGCGGATGGTCGTTGACCGGGCTGCGTTCGCCATTGGCGCTCAGCACGTAAATCGGTACCCGCTGCATTAAGGATTTCAGGCGTTCGGCAAGCGAGGATTTACCGCCCCCGACCGGACCGAGCAGATAAAGGATCTGTTTCTTCTCTTCCAGCCCCTGGGCGGCATGTTTGAGATAAGACACAATTTGCTCGATTGCTTCTTCCATGCCATAGAACTCTTCAAACGCCGGGTAGCGTCCGATAACCCGGTTCGAAAAGAGACGGGAAAGCCGTGGCTCCTGGGCAGTATCCACCATCACTGGCTCACCAATGGCCATCAGTAGCCTTTCTGCCGCGTTAGCGTAGGCACTGCGGTCTTGCCGACAGATGGTAAGAAATTCCTGCAGTGTGAACTCTTCGTCCTTGGCAGCTTCATAGCGCTGGCGGTAGTGATCGAATATATTCATGGCATGCCGTCCTTTCGTTTTTTAGCACAGGTAAAGAGCCGTTCATATGAATAGTAGAGGCTCCCGGAAGCGTTAACTGAACGACGCTAAGAGTCATACAGCAACCCTCATGCCAGGTTGCATGTTATTAACAATATGCGGGTTCGTTAAATCGTCTTCTTAATTTAAGCGTAGATGGCATTTGCAAAACTTGCATGCCGCCTAAAACTAATTTCAATGACATATCAATAACTCATCCATAAATGCTTTCTTTTGTGATAAGCCTTCCACTCTCAAATCACAGCGGCTTCATAAAACAGTAAGCCCCCTGTCATATACAGACCACAGGCTATAGGGTTTAGTTTTGTAATGGTTAAGTAAAAAAATTTGGGTAGACTGTTCTGGACGGTTAAACTTCACTCCGCCGATTATTGACTACAGGAATTAATGGACTGTGATGAAACTCAAACTCCTGGCACTGGGCGTGCTGATCGCTTCTTCTACTTTTACTGCCAATGCCGAAAGCAACTTCTCCCTGGGGGCGGGCGTGGGCGTTGTAGAGACTCCGTATAAACAGTACGACAATAAAACCTATCCGATCCCGGTTATCACCTATGAAAGTGATGACTTCTGGTTCCGTGGTTTAGGCGGCGGCTACTACCTGTGGAATGATCAGGCCGACCAACTCTCCATCTTTGCCGCATATTCGCCCTGGAGCTTTAAGCCGGGTGACAGCGACAATAATCAACTGCGTCAGTTGAATAAACGTAAGTCAACCGCAGTGGCGGGGCTTTCGTATATTCATAACACCGAATACGGTTTCCTGCGTACGTCTCTGGCTGGTGATGTGCTGGACAACAGTAATGGTGTGACATGGGATCTGGCCTGGCTGTATCGCTATACCAATGGTGGCCTGACGCTGACGCCGGGTATCGGGGTTGAATGGAACAGCGATAATCAAAACGAGTACTATTATGGTGTATCGCGCGAAGAGTCACGTCGCAGCGGCCTTAATAGCTACGATCCGGACAATGGCTGGAGCCCTTATCTGGAACTTACCGCCAGCTATCGTCTGAACGACAACTGGAGCGTTTACGGCACGGGCCGTTACACCCACCTGTCTGATGAAATTAAAGACAGTCCGATGGTGGATAAATCCTGGGCCGGATTGTTATCGGCAGGGGTAACGTATCGTTTCTGATTGTGCGTCTTTATAGTGCAATCTGTGCATTAAAACAGGGCCATTGGCCCTGTTTTGCTTTGACGGTGGTGCATTTAGCGCAGGAGGATGATATGGCAGAGAGAAATGTGGTCTTCGCAGGCGAGGTGACACTGCCTGCTATTGGTCAGGGTACCTGGTATATGGGGGAGAATGACCGCCAGCACAGTAAAGAGGTGGATGCACTACGGGCGGGCATTGATGCCGGGCTTACGCTTATCGATACGGCGGAAATGTACGCGGACGGTGGGGCAGAAGAGGTGGTCGGTGATGCCCTGCAGGGTGGATTACGCGACAAAGTCTACCTGGTGTCGAAAGTGTATCCGTGGAATGCCGGCGGTAAAAAAGCAATTGCGGCTTGTGAGGCGAGCCTGCGCCGTCTGAAAACCGATTATCTCGATCTCTATCTGCTGCACTGGCGGGGAAATTTTTCGCTGGCTGAAACGGTAGAGGTAATGGAGACCCTCATTGCGCAGGGCAAAATTCGCCGCTGGGGTGTGTCGAACCTCGATTATGCCGATATGCAGGAACTCTGGCGGGTGCAGGGTGGTAAAGCCTGCGTGACCGATCAGGTGCTCTATCATCTGGGGTCGCGCGGTATCGAATATGACCTGCTGCCCTGGTGCCAGCAACAACAGATGCCGGTGATGGCATACTGCCCGCTGGCGCAGGCCGGGCGTCTGCGTGATGGATTGCTGAATAACAGCGTAGTGACCGATATTGCTCGAGCCCATAACGCGACGGCGGCACAAATTCTGCTGGCCTGGGTTATTAGTCACGAGGGGGTGATGGCTATTCCAAAAGCGGGCACTGTGGCGCATGCCCAGGAAAATGCCGCAGCGTTGAACATTACGCTGAGCGCAGAGGATCTGGCGCGGCTGGATAACGCATTTCCGGCACCGGGGCGTAAAACACCCCTGGATGTGGTGTAGCGCGTCGCGCATAAGTGTATAAGATGCGGATGCTGTTGCCCGAATAAGTCGGGGAGAGCCCGGGAACACGGCTTACCCGGGCTATCACAATCAGCGTTTAACCACGCGGATCGTCTGCGCCAGGCGAGACGGTTTTTCTTCGGTGGTTTTTTGCGGCGCGGTCGCGCAGGCTGATTCAACACAAACAAATGTTTTATAACCATCATCCGGCATGTCGGTCATGCTGGCGGAGAGCGCCGGACCCGGGTTCCATGCGACAACGTTAGTATGATGGTGATGGATTACTTCAATGGTGCGGTTCAGCGCACTGTCATGGATCACACTGCAGGCTTCCGGATTCAGATAGACGCGATCGGTGCGATCCGGGAATGTCTGTACGCCATCGGTCAGTGCATCTTCTTGCGCGTTGTTCACTTTATCAATGAAACGATCGCCCAGACCGCTGACTTTCACCGCATGGATATCGCCGACGTTGAAATAGGTATGCAGAGCTGAGGTGGTTTCGAAATCGCCGTGCGCTTCCAGTTCGATTTCGCAGGTTTTACCCAATTTATAGCGGGCAAACAGCGTGAAATCATGCGGCCAGTATTGGCGGGACGCTTCGCTGCTGTGCAGCTCAAATGTCAGCACAACCCCCTTATCATCTTCATTATGCGCTTTCAGTGTCCATGCCAGGTTACGGGCGAAACCGTGAGCAGGCAGACCCTGCTGTGCAGCCGGGCCAAACCATGGCCAGCAGATCGGTACGCCGCCGCGCAACGCCACGCCGTTTTTAAACGGCGTGTTGCCGCTCAACCACAGCGCTTCGTCTTCACCCTGCGGTTTCCAGGAGAGCAGATGTGCGCCCTGCAGAGCAAAAGAGGCTTTAACTTGTGGGTGGTCGATAACGATAACGTCCAGTTCGTCCATCAGGCGGCGAGAGAGGGCGGAGGAAATTTGTTCAACAACCGGGAGAGCAAAAATTTTGTTTATCATGGTGCAATCCTTCGTTTAGCGAGACACAAAATCATGAAAGCTGCATCGGGACGGCAAGTCTGAAGAGAGCCGGGAGCACAGAGAATTCTGCGGCCAGCATCCGCGAGCAGCGCCAGTGAGGAAGCAGCTTTCAGGATGACGCGAAACATAAAAAAAGGCGACCGAAGTCGCCTTTATAGATCAATGTCTCATCTCAACTTATTTAGAGATGTGAGCGATCAGGTCCAGAACTTTGTTGGAGTAACCGGTTTCGTTGTCGTACCAGGATACCAGTTTCACGAAGTTGTCGTTCAGTGCGATACCTGCTTTAGCATCGAACACGGAAGTGCAAACTTCGCCGTTGAAATCGGTAGATACAACGTCGTCTTCGGTGTAACCCAGAACGCCTTTCATTGCGCCTTCGGAAGCAGCTTTGATTGCTTTCTTAATTTCTTCATAAGAAGCAGCTTTTTCCAGACGAACGGTCAGGTCAACAACGGATACGTTAGGCGTTGGAACGCGGAACGCCATACCAGTCAGTTTGCCATTCAGTTCTGGCAGTACTTTACCTACAGCTTTAGCAGCACCGGTAGAGGATGGGATGATGTTCTGAGCCGCGCCACGGCCGCCGCGCCAGTCTTTGTGAGACGGGCCATCAACGGTTTTCTGAGTAGCGGTGGTAGCGTGAACGGTAGTCATCAGACCTTCGATGATGCCGAAGTTGTCGTTGATAACTTTAGCCAGCGGTGCCAGGCAGTTGGTGGTGCAGGATGCGTTGGAAACGATGTCCTGGCCAGCGTAAGTTTCGAAGTTTGCACCACGAACGAACATTGGGGTGTTGTCTTTAGAAGGACCAGTCAGAACAACTTTCTTCGCGCCTGCAGTGATGTGTTTACGTGCAGTTTCGTCGGTCAGGAAGATACCGGTAGCTTCAGCTACAACATCAACACCGATTTCGTTCCATTTCAGGTTAGCTGGGTCTTTCTCAGCAGTAACGCGGATGGTTTTGCCGTTAACAACCAGGTGGCCGTCTTTCACTTCAACGGTGCCGTCGAAACGACCGTGAGTTGAGTCGTACTTCAGCATGTACGCCATGTATTCAGCGTCCAGGAGATCGTTGATACCAACGATTTCGATGTCAGAACGTTTCTGAGCAGCACGGAAAACAATACGGCCGATACGGCCAAAACCGTTGATACCTACTTTGATAGTCATATATTCCACCAGCTATTTGTTAGTGAATAAAAGGTTGCCTGTAAAATTACAAAAACCTTACGCAGCGTCAAGCGGAATCGTGTCAATCATTGCGACAAATCAATCCTCCGCATAACCTTTGTTCGACTGACTCGTCTCACTCTTCCTATGAGCATGCTCCCCATATGGGGACGCCGCCCCGAATTTTAAAGGTCATGCAGGATAAAAATGTGAGAGTGATCACAATTACCCGCCCGGGGATTCGCAGCAAGTAAGTTTAGATCAAAAGTTATCACTTCATTGTTAATGTTTTGTTAGAATCGAAGTGAAGTTGTACGAATTCTTACCGCGAGATGTGAGCTTATGACGACGAAATCCTCTCAGGATGACCTGAAAAAAAATCTGACGGAGATGCAGTTCTACGTGACACAGGATCACGGTACCGAGCCGCCTTTCACAGGCCGTCTTTTACACAACAAACGTGAAGGCGTGTATCACTGTCTGGTTTGCGACGCTCCCCTGTTTCATTCGCAGACCAAGTATGATTCAGGCTGCGGCTGGCCGAGCTTTTTTGAGCCAGTAAGTGAAGAGTCCATTCGCTATATAAACGATTACTCGCACGGTATGCAGCGTGTTGAAATTCGTTGCGGTAATTGTGACGCGCATCTGGGACATGTTTTCCCGGATGGTCCACAACCAACCGGTGAACGTTATTGCGTGAATTCTGCCTCGTTGAGTTTTACTGACGATGAAAACGGCGATCGGACTCTGGGGTGAGGAATCGATTCAGCTATTATTCCAGTGGAGTTAATTTAGCATGGATTTCGAACAAGTCATTAACAGTATGACACCGGACATCTATCAACGTCTGGTAACGGCTGTCGAATTGGGTAAGTGGCCGGATGGTGTTGCACTGACACCGGAACAAAAAGAGAACAGCCTGCAACTGGTTATGTTATGGCAGGCCCGCCATAACACCGACGCGCAGCACATGACCATCGACACGCAAGGACAGATGGTGATGAAGAGCAAGCAGCAACTGAAAGAAGACTTTGGTATTACGCCTAAGCCAATTGCGACGCTGAAAATGCAATAACTTCCCCGATGAGCGGCGAGGCCACAGCGCTTCGCCCAGTTTTCTCTCCTTCCCGTTTTATCTTCCTTTTCATGCTTTACTTCCTCTTGATGTCCTGATTGCAAAAATCTGTTTTTCCCACAAAGTAACCTCTTTTTATTAAGTCTTTGATTTTAAATGATTTTGTCGATTATGCGTGTTCTCAATTTGTGATCTTCGTTGTGAAATGCAGAATAAAATCTGTGTTTAACAGATATTGAGTTGACTTCAAAAATGGATGGCGCGAATAATAGCCTCACTGAAACAAATGAAATCACTGAGGAGCAAGCGATGAAAGCATTAGCGCGTTTCGGCAAGGCATTTGGCGGTTACAAGATGATTGACGTACCCGAACCTGAGTGCGGTCCGGATGATGTTGTGATTGAAATCAAGGCCGCAGCTATTTGCGGTGCGGATATGAAGCATTATGAAGTCGACAGCGGCTCTGATGTTTTTAACTCAGTCCGCGGACATGAATTTGCCGGACGCATTTGTAAAACCGGGGCGAATGTGAAGGACTGGAAAGTCGGCCAGCGCGTGGTGTCCGATAACAGCGGTCACGTCTGTGGCGTGTGCCCGGCCTGTGAACAAGGTGATTTTCTGTGTTGTACAGAAAAAGTAAACCTTGGCCTTGATAACAACATCTGGGGCGGCGGTTTTTCGAAATATTGTCTGGTGCCCGGTGAGATCCTGAAAATCCATCGTCGTGCACTGTGGGAGATCCCGGAAGGCATCGACTACGAAGAAGCGGCAGTTCTCGATCCTATCTGTAATGCCTACAAATCTATCGCCCAACAATCCAAATTCTTACCAGGCCAGGACGTGGTGGTCATCGGTACCGGGCCATTGGGCCTCTTTTCTGTCCAGATGGCGCGCATTATGGGGGCGGTCAACATTGTGGTCGTCGGGCTGGATGAAGATGTTGAAGTCCGTTTCCCGGTTGCCAGAGAGCTCGGCGCAACGGCGGTGGTCAATGGTTCGAAAGAAGACGTTGTTGCCCGTTGCCAGGAGATCTGCGGCAAAGATAACCTCGGGCTGGTGATTGAGTGCTCAGGAGCCAATATCGCGCTGAAACAGTCCATCGAAATGCTGCGTCCGAATGGGGAAGTGGTGCGCGTTGGTATGGGTTTCAAACCGCTCGATTTTTCGATTAACGACATCACGGCGTGGAACAAAAGCATCATCGGACACATGGCCTATGACTCCACCTCCTGGCGCAACGCCATTCGCCTGCTGGCCTCCGGCGCTATTCAGGTGAAACCGATGATCACCCACCGTATTGGACTGTCAGAGTGGGAAAAAGGCTTTGACGCGATGGTCGATAAAACGGCAATCAAAGTCATCATGACCTACGACTTTGATTGATAAGGACCGCGCCTTGTTATTAGCACCGCCAATGCGATCTTGTCATTTACTTTAAATATTGAAGGAAATAATAAAACAGGACATCGCGGACGGAATACACGAATACAAAAATTAATGCTTTATTTCGTGAGGAATATCTTATGGGAAACACAATTGAAAAACCCAATTGTGGGGCAAGACTCGACCGCCTTCCGGATTGCCACTGGCATTATACTATGTTTGGAATGGTGGCTTTCGGATTATTGGTTTGCTGGAGTAACGCCGTTGGTGGATTAATCCTGGCACAGTTAAAAGATCTGGGATGGACGGATAATTCAACGACCGCAACCTTTTCTGCTATTACCACGGCGGGTATGTTTGCCGGGGCATTAATTGGCGGCATCATTGGCGATAAAATTGGTCGTAAGAAAGCCATTATCCTTTATGAAATTATTCATATTGTATCAATGATTGCCGGTGCGCTCTCTCCGGATATGACATTCCTGATTGCCTGCCGTCTGGTGATGGGATTTGGTCTGGGTGCACTGCTGGTGACGCTGTTTGCTGGATACACCGAGTATATGCCGGGGCGCAGCCGTGGAACCTGGTCGAGTCGCGTCTCCTTTATTGGCAACTGGTCATATCCACTGTGTTCATTAATAGCGATGGGGCTGACGACGCTGGTCAGCGCAGAGTGGAACTGGCGAGTACAGCTGATTATTCCGAGCGTGCTCTCGCTTATTGCCACCTGGCTTGCCTGGCGTTATTTCCCGGAGTCTCCGCGCTGGCTGGAGTCGCGTGGACGCTATGCGGCAGCCGAAGCCATCATGTCGGAGATCGAACGTAAAGTCAGTCTGCAAACCGGCAAGGCACTGAGCGTGGTGACACCTACTGAGAGTAAAAGCCTGCCTGCCGTGGTGCCTTATTCATCGCTGCTGAAAGGAGTGTTGCTTAAACGAGTGGTTCTGGGATCCTTTGTCTTAATCGCCATGAACGTGGTGCAGTACACGCTAATTAACTGGCTGCCGACCATCTTTATGTCGCAGGGGATTAACCTTAAAGATTCCATCGTGCTGAATACCATGAGCATGTTTGGCGCACCCTTTGGCATCTTTATCGCCATGATGGTGATGGATAAAATTCCACGCAAAACAATGGGTGTTGGGTTACTGCTGTTTATTGCTGCGCTGGGTTATTTCTATTCGCTGCAGACCAATATGCTGATGATTACCGTTTGCGGCTTTTTCCTGATTACTTTTGTTTATATGTATGTCTGCTATGCCTCTGCAGTCTACGTGCCCGAAATATGGCCAACCGAAGCGAAATTACGCGGCTCGGGCCTGGCGAATGCGGTCGGTCGCATCAGCGGTATTGCTGCACCTTATGCCGTGGCTGTTCTGCTCAGTAATTATGGCGTCACCGGTGTCTTTATTCTGCTGAGTGTCGTGGCCATTATCGTTGCGGCAGCTATTGCGACCATTGGTATCGAAACAAAAGGAGCATCTGTCGAAAGTATTGGGATGGATGCCGTTACCACCAAATAATGCGTCTTCGAAAGGAAAGTGTATGCAAAACTCTAAGGCAATTTTAAAAACACCTGGCACAATGACAATTCTGCCAGCGAATATGCCGGTGCCAAAGGATGATGAAGTATTAATTAAAGTGGAATATGTCGGTATTTGTGGTTCAGATGTTCACGGTTTTGAGTCTGGCCCTTTTATTCCACCGAAAGATCCGAATCAGGAAATTGGCCTTGGCCATGAGTGCGCGGGAACCGTAGTGGCCATTGGCCGTAATGTTAAAAAATTCAAACCGGGCGATAAAGTGAATATTGAGCCCGGAGTACCCTGCGGAAAATGTCGCTACTGCCTGGAAGGCAAATATAACATTTGTCCTGATGTCGATTTTATGGCGACCCAGCCAAATTATCGCGGTGCACTGACATATTACCTCTGTCACCCTGAAAGCTTTACCTACAAGCTGCCGGAAAATATGGACACCATGGAAGGTGCGCTGGTCGAGCCTGCCGCGGTGGGCATTCATGCCGCGATGCTGGCTGACGTGAAGCCCGGCAAAAAGATTGTCATTCTCGGCGCGGGCTGTATCGGCTTAATGACCTTGCAGGCTTGTCGCTATCTGGGCGCCACGCAAATTGTGGTGGTTGACGTGCTGGAAAAACAACTGGCGATGGCGGAAAAACTGGGCGCCAGCGCGGTGATTAACGGCGCGAAAGAGGACACGGTGGTCTGCTGTGCCGAACGTATTGGTGAGATGGGCGCGGATATCGTTTTTGAAACGGCCGGGTCTGCGATCACCGTAAAACAGGCACCTTATCTGGTGATGCGTGGTGGCAAAATTATGATTGTCGGTACCGTTCCGGGCGACTCTGCGATTAATTTCCTGAAAATTAATCGCGAGGTCAGTATTCAAACGGTATTCCGTTATGCCAACCGCTATCCATTAACTATTGAGGCCATCTCCTCCGGGAAATTTGATGTGAAATCGATGGTCACCCATATTTACGATTATGACGATGTGCAGCGCGCATTCGACGAATCCGTAAATAACAAACGCGAAATTATTAAAGGCGTTATTAAAGTCTTAGCTTAATTCATTAATGAGGTGTTATTCATGCTGGCAGATATCAGATTCTGGGAAAATCATGCGCAAGAAAATCATTATGCAATTGCGCATTTTAATGTCTGGAATGCGGAAATGTTGATGGGCGTTATTGATGCAGCGGAGGAGACAAAATCTCCAGTCATTATTTCTTTTGGTACAGGTTTTGTAGGCAATACATCGTTTGAAGATTTCTCTCATATGATGGTCTCCATGGCGAAACAAGCCACGGTTCCGGTTATTACCCACTGGGACCATGGCCGCAGCATGGAGATTATTCACAATGCCTGGCAGCACGGAATGAATTCTTTAATGCGCGATGCATCGGCATTCGACTTTGAAGAGAATATCCGTCTGACTAAAGAGGCCGTGGATTTCTTCCATCCTCTGGGTATTCCGGTTGAGGCGGAACTGGGGCATGTCGGCAACGAAACGGTCTACGAAGAGGCGCTGGCGGATTATCACTATACTGACCCGGACCAGGCCGCGGAGTTTGTTGCGCGCACCGGGTGTGACTCGCTGGCAGTAGCGATTGGCAATCAGCACGGCGTCTATACATCCGCGCCGCAGCTTAACTTTGAGGTTATCCGTCGCGTCCGTGAAGCCGTATCGGTCCCGCTGGTTTTACATGGCGCGTCCGGGATCAGCGATGCCGACATTAAAAAAGCCATCGCACTCGGCATCGCCAAAATCAATATCCATACCGAGCTGTGCCAGGCGGCGATGGTGGCGGTAAAAGAATACCAGCATGAGCCGTTCCTGCATCTGGAGCGCGAAGTGCGTAAAGCCGTTAAAGAACGTGCGCTGGAGAAAATCCGTCTGTTTGGTTCGGACGGTAAGGCGGAGTAGCAACATGGGCAAAATAGATGTGATCTGCGTGGGGGCCGCGATTGTCGACATCCCATTGCAACCGGTGAGTAAGAACATTTTCGATGTTGATTCTTATCCGCTGGAGCGCATTGCGATGACCACCGGCGGCGATGCCATCAACGAGGCGATGATCATTTCTCGCCTCGGGCATAAAACCGCCCTTAATAGCCGCATCGGTAATGATGCGGCAGGGCATTTCATCCTCGAACGCTGCCGTCAGGAGAACATCGATATTCACAGTCTGCGCATGGACGAGGGGGTGGATACCTCGATCAATGTTGGACTGGTGACCAGCGATGGTGAACGGACCTTTGTGACGAATCGCAACGGCAGTTTGTGGAAGCTGGCGCTGGAGCATGTGGATTTCAGCCGCTTTGCCGAGGCGAAATTACTGTCGCTGGCGAGCATCTTTAACAGTCCGCTGCTGAATGGCAAAGCGCTAAAAGAGATTTTCATCCGCGCCAAAGCACACCAGTTGCTTATCTGTGCCGACATGATCAAACCGCGGCTGGGCGAGACGCTGGACGATATCCGCGAGGCCTTAAGTTACGTAGATTTCCTCTTCCCTAACTATGAAGAGGCGAAGCTGCTCACCGGTGAGACGTCGCTGGACGGTATTGCCGACAGCTTTCTCGCTTGCGGCGTCAAAACGGTGGTGATCAAGACGGGCAAGAAGGGCTGTTTTATTAAGAACGGTGAGACATGCCTTGAAGTGCCCGCTGTGAAAGGAATTACCGCCATCGACACCATTGGGGCCGGGGATAACTTTGCCTCCGGGTTTATCTGCGGTCTGCTGGAAGATAAATCGCTGCGTGACTGCGCGCTGTTTGCCAATGCCACGGCAGCTATCTCGGTGCTTAGCGTCGGTGCGACTACGGGTGTGAAAAACAGACAGCTTGTCGAACAATTGCTTGATGAGTATGAAGGATAAATAAAGCATGAAAATGATACCGTTGGGAAAAACCCAGCTTTCTGTTTCGCAATTAGGACTGGGGACCTGGGCCATCGGCGGCGGCCCCGCCTGGAATGGCGACCTGGACACTCAGGTCTGTATCGATACGATCGTGGAAGCGCACCGCTGCGGCATCAATTTGATTGATACCGCGCCGGGGTACAATTTTGGCAATAGCGAACGCATTGTTGGCCAGGCATTGACTGACTTACCGCGCGGCGAGGTGGTTGTCGAAACCAAGTGCGGCATCGTGTGGGAACGTGAGGGGAGCCTGTTTAACAAAGTGGGTGACCGCCAGCTATATAAAAACCTCACGCCGGAATCTATCCGCGAAGAGGTGGAAGCAAGCCTGCAGCGCTTGCAGATTGACTGCATCGATATCTATATGACCCATTGGCAGTCAGTGCCGCCGTTTTTTACCCCCATTGCTGAAACCGTTGCAGTGCTGAACGCATTGAAGAAAGAGGGCAAGATCAAGTCTATCGGCGCGGCAAATGTGGACATCGGACATATCGAAGAATACCTGCGCCACGGTGAACTGGATATTGTGCAGGCAAAATACAGCCTCCTCGACCGGCAAATTGAGCGCGACATACTCCCGCTTTGCCAGAAGCACGGCATCGTCCTGCAAGTCTATTCGCCGCTAGAGCAGGGGCTGCTGACCGGTACGGTGACGCGCGACTATGTTCCGGTGGGAGCGCAGGCAAATAAAGTGTGGTTTCAGCGTGATAATATGCTACATGTTATTGATATGCTGGAGAAATGGCAGCCACTGTGTAAAAAGTATGATTGCACCGTACCCACACTAGCGCTGGCGTGGATATTGAAACAAAGTAGTCTGATTTCTATTTTAAGCGGCGCGACCTCACCGCAGCAGGTACGGGAAAATGTGCGGGCAACGGCAATTCATCTCAGCGATGCCGATGCATTATTAATGAAAGAGATGGCTGACACTCTTATTAATAAGTAATGGGAATGACGGTGTGTCTTTGTTACTCTAAAATACATGAATAAATCTGTGATTCAAACATATTCTTTTGAAAGTAAACATGGCGTGTGACATACTGCCTGGATATCATGTTATTAAGCGAAGCAGAGGCATACCGTGGCTGCAAAGGACAGATTGCAAACCATTAAACAGATGGTAACCAACGAAAAGAAAGTGCTGGTGACTCAGCTGAGTCAGCTCTTTCAGGTTACCGAAGAGACTATTCGTCGCGATTTAGAAAAACTGGAAGCCGAAGGGATCATTACCCGTACCTATGGCGGCGCGGTGCTCAATAGCGCCAGTATCACGGATAACGTTCATTTTTATAAACGCGCGAAATCCTTTTTTGAAGAGAAGCAGGTTATTGCGCTAAATGCGCTGCCGTTTATTAATAATAAGACCACGATGTCTGCAGATTCCAGCACCACAGCAATGGAACTGCTGAAATTATTAAAAGATCGCAAAGACCTGACGTTGTTGACTAACTCAACCGAAGCCTTTCGCGAACTGGCGCAGTCGGACATTAACATTGTATCAACCGGTGGGGAATTTAATAAGAATACGCTTTCTTTTCAGGGGCGCATTACCAAAGAAATTATTGGTAAATACCATGTCGATATTATGGTGATGAGCTGTAAAGGTCTGGACATCAACAGCGGTGCGCTTGATTCCAACGAAGCAGAAGCAGAAATAAAAAAAGTGATGATTAGCCAGGCGACAGAGGTCGCTTTACTGGTGGATCATTCAAAATTTGACCGTAAGGCGTTTGTTCAACTCGTCGATTTTAGCCATATTAATTATATTATTACGGATAAAAAACCAGGCGATCAGTGGATAACATTTTGTCAGAAAAATAACATTCAACTGATTTATTAAATTTCCCGGTGGCCTGAATACCACTCGGATGAGTGAGGCAATCTGCTGGTCATTATCCCTCACATGCGGTTAATGATGCCTGGTATAAAATTATTCGACGGTCTGAATGAAAGCATATTCGTTATTCTGGTTGCGACGATGCTTCATCTCCACCAGGCTTTTTTGAGGCATAGATAATGGAACAATATGACCATATTGGCATCCGCATGGATCGTTTGCCACTTTCATCTTTTCATTACCGGATATTCGGCATCATCGGACTGAGTTTATTAATTACCGGTTTTCTCAGTTATTCGGGAAATGTTGTGCTGGCAAAACTGGTCAGTAATGGTTGGTCAAATAATTATCTTAATGCGGCGTTCACTTCCGCCCTGATGCTTGGCTATTTCATTGGTTCGCTGATGGGTGGGTTTGTTGGTGATTATCTGGGGCGACGCAAGGCCTTTCGCATCAATTTGCTGATCGTTGGTTTTGCCGCCACCGCCGCCACCCTTTCCCCGGACATGTACTGGCTCATTTTCCTGCGCTGCCTGATGGGCACCGGGATGGGGGCGCTGATTATGGTGGGGTACGCTTCTTTCACCGAATTTATTCCTGCGGCTATCCGTGGCAAATGGTCCGCACGCCTGTCGTTTGTCGGTAACTGGTCACCGATGCTCTCGGCCGCTATCGGCGTGGTGGTGATCGGTTATTTGAGTTGGCGGGTCATGTTTTTGCTGGGCGGGGTATCGATGTTGGTCGCCTGGTGGCTGTCGGGGCGTTATTTTATTGAGTCACCGCGCTGGCTGGCGGGGAAGGGCAAAGGCGATGTTGCACAGAAGGTGGTATGCGAGATTGAGCAGCAAGTTAGCCGGGAGAAAAACATCGTCCTGGCGGAGATGAAACCCGTCGTGCATCAATCTGCCGGGGCGGAGGAAGGCAGTTTCTGGCAGTTGTTTCACGGCGATATGCTGCGCAGAACGCTGGTGGCAATAACGGTGCTGGTGGCAATGAATATCTCGCTCTATACCATCACTGTGTGGATCCCCACGATATTCGTTAACTCGGGGATTGATGTCACCAAATCGATCTTTATGACCGCTATTATTATGATTGGTGCCCCCGTAGGGATCTTTATTGCCGCGCTGATTATCGATAAATTTCCGCGTCGCTGGTTTGGTTCTATTCTGCTGCTGATTGTGGCGGTGCTGGGCTATTACTATTCGCTGCAAAAAGAGGAGTGGGCCATTTTACCCCTCGGTCTGGTGCTTATTTTCTTCCTCTACATGTATGTCTGTTTCGCCTCGGCGGTATACGTCCCCGAATTATGGCCGACGCATTTGCGCCTGCGAGGTTCCGGTTTTGTGAATGCGGTAGGGCGTATTGTCGCCGTCTTCACCCCATACGGCGTGGCTGCATTATTGACCCACTACGGCACCTGCGCGGTCTTTTCGGTATTAGGCGTTATGCTGTTTTGCTGCTCGTTGATTCTGTTTCTGTTTGGGATTGAAACGCGGATGGTATCGCTGGAAGAGATTTCGGATCTGTCGTAAATAATGTCGTCCGGCTTGTGGACCGGACGACAGCATCAGGCCTGGGTTTCCTGCCAGTCGGCCAGCGTATAGAGCGTTGCGCCTTCCGCGGCCATCTCCATAAAGGCGTGGGCGCTGTCTTGCGCATTGATGTTCACCCCACGACAGCCGTCGGTAATGACGTTGACGCGATAGCCCAGTTTCAGCGCATCCAGGACAGTGAATTTCACGCAATAGTCGGTGGCAAGCCCCATGATGGTTAACTCAGCAATGTCGTGCTGACGCAACCAGTCATCGAGTTCGGTTTTCTGCCGATGCCCGTTATCAAAAAAAGCGCTGTAGCTGTCGATAGCCGGGTTTTGCCCCTTGTGGAACACGGCCTCGATGGCTGAGGCTTTCAACAGGGGATGCAACGCCGCACCTTCGCTGTGCTGCACACAATGGTCCGGCCAGAAGGTTTGCGCCAGGCCATCAAGCACACCTTGTGAAAAGGGCGCAACCTGGTGCTGACTGGCGAAACTGCCGTGGTTAGCCGGATGCCAGTCCTGGGTCGCCAGTACAGGTTCGCCGCGTGCCTGGCACCAGTCGATCAGCGTGTTCGCCACATCGACAGTGCTGTCGCCTTCCGCCACAGCCAGCGCGCCGCCTGCACAGAAATCATTTTGCAGGTCGACCAAAAGCAAAGCGCGTTGTTTCATCGGCTTTTCCTTATTCGTCTGCGGTGAGCTCACCGCGCAGGTTCTGCGTCATGGCGCTGCGAATCGCCGCGGCGTCCAAATCCTGACTCAACAGATAATGCAGTTTAGTCAGCGTGGCTTCTACTGTCATATCCGCCCCGCCAATCACGCCCGCATGCGCCAGTGCGTTACCGGTGGCGTAGCCGCCCATATTGACCTTACCCGACATACACTGCGTCAGGTTGACAACCACAATGCCGCGAGCGCTGGCTTCCTGTAACTCTTTGAGAAACTCCTCGTTTTGCGGCGCATTGCCCACGCCATAAGAGCGCAAAATCAGCGCTTTCACGGGCTGGCGCAGAAAGTTTCTTACCACGTCTGCCGAGATACCCGGATAGATCGTCACCACGCCAATCGGTTGCGGAGTGATCGGATGAACAACCAGCTCGCCGTTACCGTGCGGCGCAGGCGGGGTATTAAGGCGGCGAATATGTATTCCCGCTTCCAGCAGCGGCGACAGGTTCGGTGAGGCAAAGGCGTCAAAGCCGTCCGCATGTGCTTTAGTGGTGCGATTGCCGCGATAGAGGCGGTTATTAAAGAACAGCGTCACTTCGTTAATTGGGAAGTTGGCCGCCACGTACAGCGAATTGAGCAAATTGATCTGTCCGTCGGAACGCAGCTCTGCCAGCGGGATTTGCGAGCCTGTGACGATAACCGGCTTACTCAAATTTTCCAGCATAAACGACAACGCCGAGGCGGTGTATGCCATGGTGTCGGTGCCGTGCAGGATCACAAAGCCATCATAATCCTCGTAGTGGGCTTTGATATCGTCAGCAATATGCTGCCAGTCTTCCGGTGTCATATCGGAGGAGTCCATCAACGGATCATATTCGTGGATGGTGAAATCAGGCATTTCAGGGCGATGGAATTCAGGCATCAACGCCAGTTGACGCTGCAGGTGACCGGAGACGGGAACGTAGCCGTGTTCGGAACGTTGCATACCGATGGTACCGCCAGTGTAGGCAACATAAATCGATTTTTTTTGCATGATTGAAAATGTGTTGTTACAGAGTGGGGGGATTATATACGCAGTGAATGAATGATACAGCGAAAGCGCAAAGAAAAGGCGGAGCCAGCGTGATGCCGATCTCCGCCTGAATACAAAACGTTCAGTTCGTTAGCGAATGTTGGCGCAGGTCAGGCAAAACGCGTAACGGTTTTGCGGATCGTTAAACGCCGCCAGTTTGTCTGTTTCAGCTTTGACCTGAACTGCCGCATTGGCCAGCGGCGCAGGCAGATACGCCTGCAATGCCTGTGGCAACATGGCGCGTACGGAACCTGACATGCTATCCATCACGCGATCAAAGAATGACGGTTCATCCTGATACCAATCCACATGCCACTGTTTGAGTTTCGCCAGCTCAGCCGCTTTGTTTAGCGCATCGTCGAAATCACCCAGCCCGTCGACCAGCCCGTTGGCTTTCGCATCCTGACCAGTCCAGACATGGCCCTGTGCGATTTTATCAATCTGCTCCGGCGTGCTGTTACGCGACTGAGCGACCAGCGTGATAAAGCGTTTATAGCCATTCTCAATGCTGATCTGCATCATCTGCTGAACTTCCGGTGGCAGCGCTTTGGTCACGCTGACATCCGCCAGCGGAGACGTTGCCACGCCGTCGGTATGCACGCCAATGCTGTCGAGGCTGTTTTCCAGCGTATTGATGACGCCGAAAATACCAATCGACCCGGTCAGGGTGCTGGCATTCGCCACGATGTAATTCGCAGGCGTTGAGATCCAGTAACCACCGGATGCCGCCATTCCCCCCATCGAGACCACGACCGGCTTGCCTGCCGCACGGGCTGCGGCCAGTTCAGAACGGATCACTTCCGAGGCGCTGACGCTGCCGCCAGGGCTGTTAACACGCAGCACAATGGCTTTCACTTTCGGATCCAGACGCGCGTCGCGGATCTGCGACGCAGTGGTATCGCCACCCACGTTCCCCGGGGTTTCGTTACCGTCCATGATCGCGCCGTTCGCAAAGACCACGGCTACGGCGTCGCCCATATCGCTCGGTTTTTTCAGTTGATAATCGTAATAGCTGATGGCGCGGAAATTCTTGTCTTTGTCATCCCAGCCAAACTGTTTGGTCAGCGCTTTTTCCGCATCGGCGCTGGAGCCCAGCTCGTCCACCAGTTTGTTATCCAGCGCGTACTTCGCCGTATCGCCATCTACTTTACGCAGACCGTCCAGCACGCCTTGTGCGCCAGGGAAAATCTGTTGCGCGGTAACCTGACGGTTTGCGGCAATAGTGTTGAGATAATTTTGCCAAAGTTCGCCCACCCAGCGGCTATCTGCATCGCGCGCAGCCGGAGACATGTCGTCGCGGATAAACGGTTCAACGGCGGATTTATAGGTGCCGACGCGGAACACATGGGTGCTGACTTTCAGCTTGTCGAGCAGGGATTTGTAATACAGGCCGTTGGTGGCGAAGCCATGCAGATCAACCACCCCTTGCGGCGAGAGCCAAATTTTATTGGCGAAGCTCGCGAGGTAATACTGCCCCTGGCTGTAGTTATCGCCCACCGCATAAACCGGCTTACCGCTGTCGCGGAACTCGCGCAGTGCCTTACCGATATACTGCATTGACGGTTGATCCGCCCCGGCAAAGTTTTTCAAATCGAGCACAATCCCGGTGATATTCCGGTCTGATTGCGCCTGACGAATGGTGTCGACGATGTCGAACAGCGAGTTTTCCTGCAGGCGGTCGGAGCTTGCGCCAAAGAACTGGCGACCCAGCGCGCCGAGTCGGTTACTGGCGGAGGGTTTATCCACGACCACGCCGGTAATATCCATCAACAACGCACCCCGGCTGGCATGTTCTGCTTTGCTGTCGCTAAACTGCATCCACAGGCCCACGCCGACCAGTACCAATAAAATAAAGAACAAATTGAGCACCAGATTGCGGATAAAGTTCAGCAATCGCCATGTCCACTTAAAAAAAACGGCAATAAAGCGCCAAAGGGTTCGCATGTATTCTCCCTGGTTAGTAACGTTTGCCGCTGCCCTGAGCAGCAAGTGTGGTTATCCTAATTAGCCGGGCTCCTGTTGTCAGCAGGAATCGCTGCCGGTGCTGTAACAAAATCTACGCACGTGTTAATTTTAGGAACAAATTTCAATACAGGAGTTTAACTAATGGATGCACTTGAACTGCTCGTCAACCGCCGTAGTGCTTCCCGGTTGGCTGAACCTGCACCGACAGGCGAACAACTGGACAATATTATCCGTGCGGGGATGCGCGCGCCGGACCATGGTACGCTACAGCCGTGGCAATTTTTCATTATTGAAGGCGAAGGTCTGGCCCGCTTTGGCAAGACGCTGGAGCAGGGTGCTGTCAGCGCCGGGCTGGACGAAAAAGCGGTAGAAAAAGCCCGGACTTCACCGTCGCGCGCGCCGATGATTATCGCCGTGGTGGCGAAATGTGAAGAGAATCCGAAAGTGCCGCAGTGGGAGCAACTGCTCTCGGCAGGTTGCGCCGTGATGGCGATGCAGATGGCGGCGCTGGCCCAGGGTTTCAACGGGATCTGGCGTACCGGTCCATTGACCGACAGCCCGGTTGTCCGCGAGGCACTGAACTGCCGCGCGCAGGATAAAGTCGTCGGTTTCTTATACCTTGGCACCCCGCAACTCAAAGCCTCTACGACCATTAGCACACCGGATACCGCGCCTTTCGTCCGTTATTTCTGATACTTGCCGGTAAAACTGTCTGGATTGTGAGCGAACCGCCGCAATTCGGACAGTCACGCTTATCATGCAACGTTTTGGGCGTTACCATAGCCGGATTGTCCTGACAGGAGTTGTCCATGAACGAACAAGGTATTCGTCTGACGCAATACAGCCACGGAGCGGGTTGTGGTTGTAAAATTTCCCCCAAAGTGCTCGATACTATCCTGCATAGCGAGCAAGCGAAGTTTATCGACCCGAACCTGCTTGTGGGGAACGAAACTCGCGATGACGCGGCGGTCTACGATCTCGGCAACGGCACCAGCGTTATCAGCACAACCGACTTTTTTATGCCCATTGTCGACAATCCTTTCGACTTTGGTCGTATCGCTGCCACTAACGCGATTAGCGATATTTTCGCCATGGGCGGCAAACCGATCATGGCGATTGCAATTTTAGGCTGGCCTGTCAACAAACTGGCGCCGGAGATTGCCCGGGAAGTGGTTGAGGGTGGTCGCCATGCCTGCCGCCTGGCGGGTATTGCTCTGGCGGGCGGGCACTCTATTGATGCACCGGAACCCATTTTCGGGCTGGCGGTGACGGGCGTTGTGCCAACCGATCGCATCAAGAAAAACAGTACCGCGCAGGCGGGCTGCCGTCTCTTCCTGACCAAACCGCTGGGCATTGGTGTGCTGACGACCGCCGAGAAAAAATCGCTGTTAAAACCCGAACACATTGGGCTGGCAACGGACGTGATGTGCCAGATGAACCTGGCCGGAGCCGCGTTTGCGGGCATCAGTGGCGTGAAGGCGATGACCGATGTCACCGGTTTTGGTCTGCTGGGGCACCTGAGTGAAATGTGCCAGGGTGCCGGTGTGCAGGCGCAAATCTGGTATCAGGATGTGCCGAAATTACCCGGTGTTGAAGAGTATATTGCGCTTGGCGCAGTACCGGGCGGCACCCAGCGTAATTTCGCCAGCTACGGTCATTTGATGGGCGAGATGCCGGATGCGGTGCGCGATTTGCTCTGCGACCCGCAGACTTCTGGCGGCCTGTTACTGGCAGTGAGCCCCGAAGCCGAAGGCGACGTTTACGCCACGGCGGCAGAATATGGTATTACCCTTGCGGCGGTGGGTGAGCTGGTTAGCGCACGCGCAGGGCGTCCGATGATTGAGATCCGTTAAGCCAATGCGGTTGTTTATTGCCGAAAAACCCAGTCTGGGCCGCGCCATTGCGGATGTGCTACCCAAGCCACATCGCAAAGGCGACGGCTATATTGAATGTGGCAACGGGCAGGTGGTGACCTGGTGTATCGGTCACCTGCTGGAGCAGGCACAGCCGGATGTCTACGACAGCCGGTATGCGCGCTGGAATCTGGCGGATCTGCCGATCGTGCCCGAAAAATGGCGGCTGCAACCGCGGCCTTCCGTGACCAAACAGATTAATGTGATCAAGCGGCTGCTCGCCGAAGCGACGGAAGTCGTGCACGCGGGTGACCCGGACAGAGAAGGGCAGTTGCTGGTTGATGAGGTGCTTGATTACCTCGAACTATCGCCGCAAAAGCGTCAGCAGGTCCAGCGCTGCCTGATTAACGATCTTAACCCCCAGGCGGTGGAGCGGGCGATCTCTCGCCTGCGCGCCAACAGTGAGTTTATTCCTCTGTGCGTCTCGGCACTGGCCCGTGCACGCGCCGACTGGCTGTACGGCATCAATATGACTCGCGCCTATACATTGCTTGGGCGTAATGCCGGGTATCAGGGGGTACTTTCCGTTGGACGCGTACAGACGCCGGTCCTTGGGCTGGTGGTGCGCCGCGACGAAGAGATCGAGAACTTCGTGGCAAAAGATTTCTTCGAAGTGAAGGCGCACATTGTCACTCTGGCCGGAGAGCGGTTTACCGCCCTGTGGCAGCCGAGCGATGCCTGTGAGCCTTATCAGGATGAAGAAGGGCGCTTACTGCACCGCCCGCTGGCCGAGCATGTGGTCGCCCGTATTACCGGGCAACCGGCGAACGTTACCGCGTATAACGATAAGCGGGAATCGGAGCCGGCGCCGTTACCTTTTTCGCTTTCGGCACTGCAAATTGAAGCCGCGAAACGCTATGGCCTGAGCGCGCAGAACGTACTCGACATCTGCCAGAAGCTCTATGAAACCCACAAGCTGATTACCTACCCGCGTTCGGACTGTCGCTATTTGCCGGAAGAACATTATGCCGGGCGTCATGCGGTGATGAACGCAATTGGTGCCCATGCACCGGATCTTCTGCCGCAGCCCGTGGTGAATGGCGATTTGCGTAACCGCTGCTGGGATGACAAAAAAGTGGATGCCCACCACGCCATTATTCCCACCGCGCGCAGTACAAAGGTGAACCTGAGCGAAGGTGAAGCCAACGTCTACAATCTGATTGCGCGTCAGTACCTGATGCAGTTTTGCCCCGATGCGGTGTTCCGTAAATGCCAGATCGACCTGGATATTGCCAACGGCAAATTTATCGCCAAAGCGCGTTTCCTTGCCGAAGCGGGTTGGCGCACGTTGCTGGGTGCCAAAGAGCGCGACGAAGAAAACGACGGCACGCCGCTTCCGGTCGTGGCGAAAGGCGACGAACTCCTGTGTGAAAAAGGTGAGGTTGTGGAGCGACAGACGCAACCGCCGCGCCATTTCACCGATGCGACACTGCTGTCGGCGATGACCGGTATTGCCCGCTTTGTGCAGGATAAAGATCTGAAAAAGATCCTGCGTGCGACGGACGGTCTGGGCACAGAAGCCACCCGCGCCGGGATTATCGAACTGCTGTTTAAGCGTGGTTTTCTCAGTAAGAAAGGGCGCTATATCCTCTCGACCGACGCCGGACGCGCGTTGATCCATTCTCTGCCGGAGATGGCTGCCAGGCCGGATATGACCGCGCACTGGGAGTCTGTGCTGACGCAAATCAGCGAGAAGCAGTGTCGTTACCAGGACTTTATGCAGCCGCTGGTTGGCACCTTGCATGAGTTGATTCATCAGGCGCGCAATACGCCAGTGCAGCGGTTTCGGGGAATCAGCGCTCCGGCAGGTGATAAGAAAAAAACAGCGGGTAAACGCACAACGCGCAAGCCACGTAAAGACGACCCGACACCTCCACAGCCCGCTGCCTGAGCCACGTTTAACGGTAAGACATCAGCAAATGCATAAGAAGAGGGGCAGTCACGGTAGAATCACCGTGATTTTGCCCAAAGATGACGTTAACTTGCACAATTCGTAAAAAGACGTGATGGTGTCGTCTTCCTGTCACAGCTAAACGGGATTATTATGCGCGCGAACACAGACCATTGAGTAGCAGGACTGGAAAATGAGCGAGCAAAAAGCAATAGAAAAAAGCGAAGTACGTATCCCCGCCACTGTGCGCAACGCGCATTCCGATCGCAATGAAAAAATGTTCAACGAGCTTACCGCGGATGAGCAAATCGCGATCATTCTTAAACGTCACAGGGAAATTGTCTCATCGCTGGTGGTTAACTGAACGCCTGATGAGATTGCCCGGCGGCTTTGCGCTTACCGGGCATGGAACATGCTAGCCGGGTCGACGCAGCGCCGCCCGGCAAAATGACTTAGATAAGCCCCTGACCGATCATCGCATCCGCCACTTTCACGAAGCCCGCAATGTTTGCGCCACGAACATAGTGAGTCTGCTTCGCTTCGCCGCCATACTCCACACAGGCCTGGTGAATATCCAGCATAATGTGGTGCAGACGCGCATCCACTTTTTCCGCTTTCCAGCCAAGACGTGCGGCGTTCTGCGCCATTTCCAGACCTGACGTTGCCACGCCCCCGGCATTCGCCGCTTTACCCGGCGCAAACAGGACGCCTGCTTCCAGGAACAGATCGGTTGCCGCAATCGTGGTGGGCATATTGGCGCCCTCCGCCACCGCTTTCACGCCGTTGGCGATAAGCGTACGCGCGGCATCGACATCCAGTTCGTTCTGGGTGGCACACGGCAGAGCGACATCGACCGGCACTGACCAGGGTTGCTGGCCTTCGAGGTATTGCAGGCCAAATTCACGGGCGTAATCCGCTACGCGCCCGTGCTGCTGCTCTTTAATTTCAATCAGACGCGCCAGTTTTTCGGCGGTGAAACCAGCTTCATCAACCACGGTACCGTTAGAGTCTGAGGCGGTTATCACGCGGGCGCCAAAAGCCATCGCTTTTTCGATAGCATACTGCGCCACGTTACCGGAGCCAGAGACGGCCACGCGCAGACCTTCCAGACCCATACCATGGCGTTTGAGCATCGCTTCGGTGAAATACACCAGGCCGTAGCCGGTAGCTTCCGGACGGATTAAACTGCCGCCGAAGGAGAGACCTTTACCGGTGAACACGCAGGCAGTGTTGTTGGAGAGTTTTTTCATCATCCCGGCCATAAAGCCCACTTCACGCGCGCCCACACCCATATCACCCGCCGGGACATCGGTATCCGGCCCCAGGTGGCGATACAGCTCGGTCATCAGCGACTGACAGAAACGCATCACTTCCGCGTCGCTCTTCCCTTTCGGATCGAAATCGCTACCGCCTTTACCACCGCCCATCGGCAGGGTGGTGAGGGCATTTTTGAAGGTCTGCTCGAAGCCAAGGAATTTCAGTATCGACAAGTTGACGGACGGGTGGAAACGCATGCCGCCTTTATACGGGCCAATGGCCGAGTTGAATTGCACGCGCCACGCGCGGTTAACCTGCACCTGGTTTTTGTCGTCTACCCACACCACGCGGAACTGAATAACACGTTCCGGTTCAACCAGTCTTTCCAGCAGGGAGAGCTGACGATAGCGAGGGTTTTGTTCGAGAAAAGGCCACAGCGTGGTCATTACTTCACGTACGGCCTGAGCGAATTCAGGCTGATGCGGATCGCGCTTTTGAACGTGGGAAAGAAACGATTCAAGAGAGCATGTCTGTTCCATAGATATAAGAGCCTCTTATGTTGATAGTCAGATTTTATTGGTTGTTGTGAGCTAAAAATTCAGCGTTTTTCGACTATAACATCTGCAATATGCCGTAAAGCAAGCAAAAATAGTCCAGCGGTATCAAATTAATAATGGGTGGCTTGTCATAATAAAAACCGATGAAGAAAGAAAATGCGGTTCGGTAATAGAGATACGTTATAGTGATAAAAGGTTCTATTCAGGAAGAAAATGCTATGAAGCGTTCACTGTGGGTATGGGGTTGTGTACTGATGTTGGTTTCAGCGGGGGCCAGTGCGGAGAGACGCCTGTCGCCGGATGTGCAGGTGAATGTTCCACCGGAAGTGTTTACCTCTGGTGGTCAGCAGAGTTCGCAGCCCTGTAACCAGTGCTGCGTTTATCAGAATCAGAATTACACCGAAGGGGCGGTTATTAAAGCCGAAGGGGTGCTGCTCCAGTGCCAGCGCGATGAACGCACCGTTTCTACAAACCCGCTGGTCTGGCGGCGCGTGAAGCCATAAACGCCTCCAGAAGAGGGATATCGGCAGGCGCAAGCGGCCAGTTAAAGGCTTCCTGTGGCGCGCACCAGATGAGCGCCGCGTGGTGATGACGGGTCAGTGTGCCGGTGAAAGTCGGCACATGCCAGGCATGCAAATTGATTATGCGCCCGGAGACCTCCCGCTGGTGGCTGGCGATGTACGCCGCGGGCACGGCTTCAATGCCCAGCTCTTCGCGAAGCTCGCGTATTAATGCGTCTGACTGGCTCTCTCCGGCTTCTACCTTACCACCAGCAAATTCCCACAGCCCTGCCTGATCGCCCTGTTCCGGGCGCTGGGCCAGCAAAATCTGGCCATCGCGCTCAATAATCGCGGCGACGACCTCTATCGTTTTAAGCATGGTTATCCATTGTTGTGATGCAAACTCCACTCATACCAGCCGCCATCATATACTCCGATGTTCGCCCAGCCCATGGCGCGCGCGCAGATAAACGCCAGTGAGGCCCGCCAGCCGGTTCCGCAGTAAAAAGCGATGTGCTGGTCTGCGGTAATATTCCACGCTTCCCACATGGCCGTAACGTAATCCGCGCAGCGTAAAGTTGCATCCGGATTAAGGAAATCCTCAACGCCATCTTTACCGCGTCCGCCACGTCCCCAGCGCGCACCGGGGATCTCACCACAGGCATCAATATAATCATAACCACTGGTCGCGCCGGAAAACTCAGCCCACGAGCGAACACTCACCATCGAAGCATCCTTACGGTTGAGCAGTGCCCGTGCCTGCGGCAGGGAAAGCATCAATTGAGGCTGAGCAGGGAGCGGTGCGCCAAAATCACAAGCGGGCGTGATGGGTAGAGCATCGCCGGATGCCACCGGAAAACCAGCGCAAAGCCATGCTCGCCAGCCACCGTCCAGCACACGCACATCCTGTACCCCGGCGTACAACAGAATATGGGCCACGCGCGTCGCGGCAAGCGGGGTACGGCTATAGAGAATGACCGTGGTATCGCAACGAATGCCGTGCGCGGCCAGCACGTTACGCAACGCCTCAGGAGCAACCACGTTCCACAGGGGCTCGCTTTCCAGCTCGCCTGTATCGAGGTAGTCCGCGCCGGGAATATGCCCTTGCCGGAAGGTATCGCGCATGCCCCAGCCCGCTTCAATCACCGTCCATTTACCGACGGGTTTTTCGCTGACCTGGCGATGAGCGATCAGCGCGTTAAGCCAGCATGCCGGGACGAGTTGATGAAAACCGGGCAAACGTTCGAGGGGGCAAGCGCAGGAGAATGCATCGCTGATACGCCATGGCGCATGGAGACCCTTCTGACGTAACCAGGCCTCTACCGCGGCGTTGTCTTCTGGCTCGCCATAGAGCGCGATGCGGGTTTCGGCGCTTAACGGGCGCAGGGCAGACCAGGCGTCAAACTGTGCGTCCGTCATTTCGTCCAGCCAGGAAGCGGCAAGATTACGCGCACCGGATACATGGCCGGATGTACCGTGTAGCGCGTCCGGCCAGCCGTTGTACAAGGCGCTATTGCGAGTATCGATAACTACGCCGTTGTTCTGGCGGAATTGGGAAAGTGTAATGTTTTGAGCCATAGCGTGGCAGGTCCAAAGAGGGCGGTCATAAACATGACCGCCATAATGGGAAAATGACGCTTATTCGACGTTAAATGTAGCCCATACCGGAGCATGGTCGGAGGGTTTATCCATACTGCGGATATCGTAGTCGATGCCGGTTTCGATACAGCGCTCTGCCAGCGGTGAGCTTGCCAGCAGCAGGTCTATACGCAGGCCCCGGTTGTCATCAAACCCTTTGGAGCGGTAGTCAAACCACGAGAAGCGCTCGTTATTGTCCGGGTTCGCCGCACGCCAGGTATCCACCAGCCCCCAGTTTATCAGGCGATCCATCCATACGCGCTCTTCCGGCAAGAAGGAGCATTTGCCGGTTCGCAGCCAGCGTTTGCGGTTCTCTTCGCCGATGCCGATATCCAGATCGGTGGGGCTGATGTTGACATCACCCATAATCAGCACCGGATTTTCTTTCTTGAGTTCGGTTTCAATATAATTTTGCAGGTCCTGGTAAAACTTCTCTTTTGCCGGAAACTTGGTCGGATGGTCGCGGCTTTCCCCCTGCGGGAAGTAACCATTGATGACCGTGATGTTACCCAGCGGAGACGGGATTTCCGCCATGATGATACGGCGCTGGGCTTCTTCACCGTCGTCCGGGAAACCGCGACGCACGGAAACGGGCGTCGCTTTGGTCAGCAGCGCCACGCCATAGTGCCCTTTCTGCCCATGATAAAAGACGTTGTAACCGAGTTTCGCGACTTCTTCGAGCGGGAACATGTCGTCGTGGACTTTCGTCTCCTGCAGGCCAATCACGTCGGGCTGATGCTGCTCGACAATCGCTTCCAGTTGATGGGGACGGGCACGCAGGCCGTTGATATTAAAAGAGACAAATTTCATAGTCGCCGCCAGATTGCTGTGGGAATGTGGCAGGGATGTTAGCAGATAATGACAACGGATGCCTATGGGATTGGGGTTATCTATGCTTAACTGCTATTGAATAAAATATATATTTAAGTGTAATTTGACTTGCTGCGCAGGGTTTGAGGCTATTAATATACCTTTTGTTCTTTTTTCTCTTTGAAAAAATAAGGTTCCCAGGATGAATGAAGAAGAAAAGGTAGTAAAAGGATTTAAAGAGGTTTTAAATAAATTTATGCCTGAGTTTGAATATTTAAATCAACTGGTAGAGTCTTTTGAATTGGTTCATAAGAATAAGTTGCTGGATAAAAACTTTGTTTCTCGTTGCGTTGATGAAAATACTTTGAAAGATAGATTAGCGGAAATTATCTTAGCTAAGAAGTGTTATGCTATATTCGGTGATGATGTCTCTAGTAAAAATAAGGGGCCTGATATAACAATAAAATTTGAAGGCAAAGTTATAAACATTGAATGCATACGTCCTAATAAAGAGGCATTAAAGAAAACAGGGAATTTCACGGTTTTTGATTTTTCACCAAATAAGAGGGAGGGCGTAACGTATACAGTACAGGGGGAATATGTTGATACACCTGAGTTTTGCCTGCATATAGGTGGTCGAGTTTTAACAAAAACAAAAAAGTATCAAGAATATCTGGACAAAGGGACGATAAAAAAAACGGACATTAACATAGTCTGTGTAAATATTGGCTTCAACGAAAAAATAGATTCGATTTTGATATCAGAATTAAAAAGATTGTTTTATGGAATGCCTTTCATTTGTCTGGAATCTGATTCTGAAAATAACGTTGGAATAAAAATTAAAGCCCATATAGAAGATCGCCCATGTACGTATTATAAAGATTTTGATGTTGGGAAGCCAATCGAAACCGCAACATTTAGTATCGGGAATGACTCTGATTTTTATAGGATAATAGATGGTGTGATAATTTTAAATAAAAACAACACACATGAACTTGGATGCCAAATAAGCAATGATGAAGTGATCTTTGTGAATTTAAATGGCAAGGGAATTCCTGATGAATTCATTAAGAGAATGGGTTTGAAAACTGGACGTGAAATTGACCCGGAAGATTACACTATAACTAAAATTAGAGAGTGCGGGTATATGTAAAAATTAAGTACGCAATTGGTTTGTTGTAAGGGTGGTTATTATCCTGGCGCCCATTTTTTAGGTTAGTGTTTAATTTTCCCTGCGATGAACAAACCACGGTATCGGTGACCTTCGAGGGCGACACACTAAGCGGAACCGGAACGGGCACGGTATTAAGAAACAAACTGAGCGGCAATGAAAATATCGGCATTCAGTTGCTTTTTAATGACAGCACGCCGGAAAAAATTGAAGTGGCGTATAGCGCTCAATCCACGGAACTGTTGAACTTTAACGCGTACTATTACTACAAAGGCGTTAATATCAGCAGCTGCCCCGTCAAAGCCAACACTACCTTTACGTTTGAATACCAGTAATAAAAAGGCTGACCTATGTCAGCCTTTGCTTATTTCACGCCATACTGTTCGCTTCCCCATGCCACCATCCCTTCCAGCATCTGTTTTAATAGCGTCTGCAATTGAGGGGCGCGGGTCTCAGACCAGGCATAAGGTGGCGTTTCATCCATATAATTCACCTGCGCTAATTCAAGCTGCACAGCGTGGATATCGGCAGCGGGCTGCCCGTAAGCACGGGTGATGTAACCACCTTTGAAACGCCCGTTAAGCACGTGGCTGAACTGCGACTGTTGCTGGCAAATCCCCGTCAGCACACCACTCAATTCGGGCGAGCAACTGGCGCCATTATTGGTGCCGAGATTTAAATCGGGTAACTGCCCGTCAAACAACCGCGGGATGACCGACGCAATGGAGTGGGCATCAAACAACAGCGCATAGCCAAACTGCTGCTTAATCCGTGCGAGTTCGGCCTGGAGGCGCTCATGATATGGCTGCCAGATTTGCGCCAGATAATCCTGACGTCGGGCATCGGTCGGGGCCATTCCGGGCTTAAAGGTGTCACGACCATCAAACAGAGTATCGGGATAGAGGCCCGTCGTTGCCGTGGTATAGAGCGGTTTGTCATCAGACGGTCGGTTCAGGTCGATAACAAAGCGGGAATAATTGCCGACTAAAATACTGGCTCCGAGGGCGCGGGCAAAGTCATACAGACGGGGGATATGCCAGTCCGTATCGCCCAGCGGCTGTGCCGCCTCGCTGAGGCCTTCGGCGACCTCCGGCGTCAGGCGTGTTCCGGCGTGGGGAATACTGATCAGCAGCGGCGATGTGCCCGCCGTGAAATCATAGGGTGCGGTGATAGCTGAAAGACTCATAGGTCATGTTTTCCTCGTACATTTCCGCGATAGACCACCGTGCAGGGCAGTTCTCCGCCCAGCCAGTAGACCAGCTCAGCCGGTCGCGAGAGCGGCCAGTGGATAAAATCGGCGACTTTGCCTGGCGCCAGCGTGCCGTGAGAATCCTGTAAACCGAGCGCGCGGGCGCCGTGACAGGTGATCCCGGCCAGCGCCTCTTCCGGCGTCAGACCAAACAGTGTGCAGCCCATACTCAGCATCAGGCGTAACGAGAGCACAGGGGAGGTGCCGGGGTTGGCATCGCTGGCCAGCGCCATCGGCACCTGATGCTGGCGGAATAAGGCCACTGGCGGCTGCTGCTTTTCGCGCAATAAATAGAACGCGCCGGGTAACAACACGGCGACGGTTCCGCTGGCCGCCATGGCGATGGCATCTTCTTCGGTGGCATATTCCAGGTGATCGGCCGACAGGGCGCCATGCCGGGCCGCGAGTGCGCTGCCGTGCAGTGAGGAGAGCTGCTCTGCATGCAATTTCACCGGCAGGCCCAGGGCTTTTGCGGTGGTGAATACCTTCTCAACCTGGGCCGGGGAGAACGCCAGATGTTCGCAAAATGCATCGACCGCATCGGCCAGCTTTTCCCGGGCGACAATCGGTAACAGGGTGTCGCAGACAAGGCTGATATACGCATCAGCCCGGTCTTTGTATTCGGGTGGGAGCGCATGGGCGGCAAGGCAGGTCGATACAATGTCAACCGGCAACCGGGTCGCTAATGCGCGAATCACCCGCAGCATTTTCAGTTCGCTGTCGATGGACAGCCCATAGCCCGATTTTATCTCAACGCTGGTGACGCCTTCTGCCAACAGCGGGCGCAGGCGGAATAACGCCGATTCGATCAGCTCCTCTTCTGTCGCCTGACGGGTGGCGTTAACCGTGGAGATGATCCCACCGCCGGCAGCGGCAATCTGCGCGTAACTCACCCCGTTCAGCCGTTGCTCGAACTCACCGCTGCGGTTACCGCCAAAGACCAGATGGGTATGGCAATCGACAAAACCAGGCGTAATGATCCCGCCTGCAAAATCATGCAACTCCGCGTCGGGGAAGGGAGGACAATCGGCGGCCGGGCCGAGCCAGACAATTTTTCCGTCAGTGACAGCAATCGCACCGTTTTCTATCTGGCTGTAGTGTCCGTTTTGCATCGTGACCAGCGTGGCGCCACGCCAGACGCTATCGCAACGGGCGGGGGGCGTGGCGGAAAACGACAAAGATTCGGCTAACGACATGACAAACTCCGGGTTGGATTTATCTTGTATAGACAATTAAAGTCAACCTAACGCATAACCGGAAACGCGGCAAGGCGAGCAGAAAGAGTTTTTTCTTATTGCTGGTGAGCTTACATATCATCAGACACAGCGGCCAGCAAAGCCGCTATGGGTAAAGCGGGGTTAGCCGTGGCTGGTGAAGCGGCCAAATAGCTGATAGCGCGAACCGGGGTAAACCAGACGGGCGGAGGTGACGATGCGGCTGCCGCTCCAGGTGCGACGGTGGATCAGCAGACAGGGTTCGTGCTCCTCCAGTTGCAGCAATTCACGCTGCTCGTCGCTGGCGCTTACCGCTTCGACCCGATGTTCACCGGCTGTGAGCGGCGATATTTCCATCAGATAGGTGTAGGGCATCTGCTTATTGAAGACCTGACGCAGATAATCCGGCGCGGCGGCCGGGTTAACGTAGCGGTCTTCGATTTGTACGGGGACATTATTTTCGTAATGGACGATCTGCGAATAAAACAGCGTGTCGCCGGGCGCGATACCCAATTGCATGGCCTGATCGGCATCGGCCTCGCGGGCCTCACACACCAGAATCCTGCTGTCGTGGCGATGGCCGCGCTGGGCGATTTCATCGGCGATATTGTGCACTTCGAGCATTGGCGTGTAGGCCTTCGCTTCGGCAACGAAGGTGCCGACACCCTGCATGCGGATAAGAAAACCTTCGCTGGTCAGTTCACGCAGTGCACGGTTAATGGTCATGCGGCTCACGCCAATCTCGTTGACCAGTTCACTTTCCGACGGAATACGTTGATGGGGCTTCCAGGCACCGGAGCGAATCTGGCTGATGATAGCCTGCTTCACGCGCTGATAAATCGGGGCAGGGGTATCACTCATGGCAGCGGCAAGCTCAGACAATGCCTGCCGGGTCACGCCGTGTTGTGCGACACCGTTCGGTGAAGGCTCCGACATTTTCTTACCTCTCAAAAAATCCACAGGTATCAGTAACGTTTCCCCAACGTCCGGCTATGTCCACCGCGCAGGGGATAAGCGCACGTTGATGAAAAAACGAAAATAGTAAAAAAAACACGCTGCAAGTTTACAGCCAATTCAGGCATATGTATATGTATAGACAAATTGGTCAAAGGTTTGGCAATGGTCTGCGCAACGGTGCTCAGACGTTGCTTTTCCCCGTTCAGGAACGTTGTTATGCCTGCATATTTTGCTCCACGTGTCTTGCTCGCTACAGGTTGGGCGCACAATGTCCGACTGGAGGTTGATGATGTCGGCATGCTGACCGCCATCACGCCTGATGCTACTCCCGATGGCAGTATCCCGCTTTCCGGCCCGGTGGTGCCGGGCATGCCAAACCTCCACTCCCATGCCTTTCAGCGCGTGATGGCCGGGCTTGCGGAGGTGGCGGGCGACCCGCAGGACAGCTTCTGGACCTGGCGGGATCTGATGTACCGTATGGTGCAGCGCCTGACCCCGCAACAAATCGGCGTGATTGCCCGCCAGCTCTATATCGAAATGCTCAAAGGCGGCTACACCCAGGTGGCCGAATTCCACTATTTGCACAATGACATCAGCGGCAAACCCTATGCCGATCGTGGTGAGATGACTGCACACCTGAGCGCCGCCGCCGGGGATGTGGGCATTGGCCTGACGTTATTGCCGGTGCTTTACAGCTATGCCGGGTTTGGCGGCCAACCCGCTCAGGCCGGGCAAAAACGCTTTATTCAGGATGCCGACAGCTATCTGGAGCAGCAGGCGATCATTGGGCGGCAAATCAAAGGAAAACCGCTGCAAAACCAGGGGTTGTGCTTTCACTCCCTGCGTGCGGTTACGCCTGAACAAATGGAGCAGGTGTTACGCGCCAGTGACCCGACGCTCCCGGTCCATATTCATATTGCCGAACAGCAAAAAGAGGTTAACGACTGCCTGAACTGGAGCGGTCAGCGCCCGATCAGTTGGCTGTATGATCATCTGGACGTGGATGCCCGCTGGTGCCTGATCCACGCGACCCATGCGGATGCCAGCGAAGTGACAAAAATGGCCCACAGCGGTGCGGTGGCCGGATTGTGCCCAACCACTGAAGCGAACCTTGGCGACGGTATTTTCCCCGGCGTTGACTATCTGGCGCAGGAAGGGCGCTGGGGCATCGGCTCGGACAGCCATGTCTCGCTCAACGTGGTGGAAGAGTTGCGCTGGCTGGAATATGGCCAGCGCCTGCGCGACCAGCGGCGTAACCGGCTGGTCGCTACGGGGCAAACGCGAGTAGGGGATGTGCTTTACACGCAGGCGTTGTCCGGTGGTGCGCAGGCCTGCGGTGTCCCGCTGGGGCAACTTTCGGTCGGTTATCGCGCCGACTGGCTGGTGCTTGACCATCAGGACCCTTACCTGGCCGTGGCAAGCGACAACGAGCTACTTAACCGCTGGTTGTTTGCCGGTCATGCCGGACAAATTCGCGATGTCTATGTTGGCGGCGTGGCGCGGGTTATTGACGGGGTTCATCCTCAGCAGCAGGCCGCCGCGGCTGATTTTCTGCGTCTGTTGCAACAGCTTTCTCAGGAGAACGCATGAACAACTGGCATCCGTTTTCCCAGGCGGCGTTGCCGGTAAGTCGCTGGCGCAATGGCGGGGGAGAAACCCGCGAGATCATCAGTTGGCCGCAGGGTACGGCGGAATTTGACTGGCGCGCCAGCATTGCCACTATCGCCGCCGATGGCCCGTTCTCCGCCTTCCCGGGTATTGATCGCTCGATAACTTTACTGAGCGGAGAGGGGGTACATCTGTCCGATGGCGGGCAGCTTAACCACCGTCTGAGCACGGTCGGCGCGCCGTTTGCTTTCAGTGGCGACCTCTCACTCAGCGCGCATCTGTTGGGCGGTATGACGATGGATTTCAATCTGATGACCCGCCGCCATGTCTGCGCTCCTCGCGTGGTCGTCCTGCGTGAAAGCGGGACAGTCACCGCGGAGAAAGGCGGTGTGCTCTACGCCATTGAGGGTGAGTGGCAACTGCCGGACGGGACCCGCTTTGGCAAGGGCGACGGTTTCTGGTGGTCAACGAGCGACAGCCAGGCGCAGGCGCAGTGGGCTATTTCGTCTTGCGCGCAAACCCATACCGGGCAGGGTCTGCTCTTGTGGGCTGCGGTCACGGACTAACCCGGAGCAGAGTGCACTGAAATAGCGCGCCGGGTGCACTACTTTGATTCGTCAGGCCTACGGTCAGTGGGCGAAAGCAACGATACGGGCGCTCTTACGGACTGGCACAAAGCTTGCTTTATCTTTCTCGGCTTAATTGTATAGACAAGAATATACAGTAGCGTCATTCGCCGGTGGCACATTGCTGCGCAGGCATTCCCGAGACAGGTAATTTGGCAGGAGTGGCAGATGAGCAACATGATTTCCAGGACTGTACTAAAGCGTTCGTTATCTCTGTTAGGGCTGGCAGTCGCGTTAGGCGGTGCGGCTAATACAGCACTGGCGGCGGATACGCCGGTGGCGATTGGGATTTCCGGCTGGACCGGCTTTGCGCCGCTGACCCTTGCCGATAAAGCAGGCATTTTCAAAAAGAATGGTCTTGATGTCACCCTGAAAATGGTCCCGCAGCAATCCCGACATCTGGCGATTGCCTCCGGTTCGCTGCAATGCGCCGGGACTACGGTTGAAACCTATCTCACCTGGAATGCCAGCGGCGTGCCTGTTAAGCAAATTGTCCAACTGGATAAATCCTACGGTGCGGATGGGATTGCGGTACGCAGCGGTATCAATAGCGTGGCGGACCTGAAAGGCAAAACGATCAGCGTCGATGCGCCCGGTACGTCATCTTATTTCCTGCTGGCGTGGATCCTCGATAAAAACGGCATGACGATGAAAGATGTCAAGCTCGCGACCTTAGGGCCGGATGCCGCCGCGCATGCGTTCATTGCCGGGCAGAACGACGCTGCCGTGACCTACGAACCGTATCTCTCCAACATCCGCCAGAGCCCGGATAAGGGCAAAATCCTGACCACCACGCTCGACTACCCGATGGTGATGGATACCCTTGGCTGCACGCCGTCCTGGCTGGATAAAAACCCGAAAGCGGCCCAGGCGCTGGTCAACAGTTATTTCGAAGCGCTGGACATGATCAAAGCCGACCCGGATAAAGCCAATGAAATCATGGGCGCGGCGGTGAAAGAGACCGGCAAACAGTTTGCCGAAGAGTCCAGCTATCTGCGCTGGCAGGATCGCGATGCCAACAAAAAATTCTTTAGCGGCGAAATCGTAAGCTTCACCAATGAGGCGGCACGGCTGCTCACAGAGATGAAAATTCTGCGTAAAACGCCGGATATCAATACGTTGTACGACGCGAAGTACGTTACTCAGCCATGAAGGACCATGATATGAACAGTCCTGTCAGTCAGGGCGCGGACTACACCAGCAAGACCACGACAGACTTACGCGAGCCGGCTCCCCTGCCGGCAAGCAAAAAGGTCTGGCATAACCCGATGATGGTGCCATTACGCCCCGTTGCGCCCCGTCATCGCTGGTTTCTGGGTTTCTGCTTCTTTGTGCTGTTTTTCGCCTTGTGGGCGCTGGTGACCTTTACCGGCCTGGTGGCGCCGACCTTCCTCGCAAGCCCGGCCAGCATGGTGCAGGAAGGGGTATTACTGTTTACCGATTTCGATTTCACCACCGATATCGGCATGACGGTAATGCGCGTACTGGGTGGATTTGTCCTGGCCTGCGTTATCGCCGTGCCGCTGGGCATCTGGATGGGCTCGTACAAGCTTATCGAAGCCTTCTTCGAGCCGTTTGTCTCGTTTTGCCGCTATCTGCCAGCCTCCGCGTTTGTGCCTCTTTTGATCCTGTGGGCCGGCATTGGTGAAATGCAGAAGATCCTGGTGATTTTTATTGGCTCTTTCTTCCAGATAACCCTGATGGTCGCTGTCGCCGTAGGCGCCGCGCGTCGCGATCTGGTCGAAGCGGCCTACACGCTGGGGGCGACCAATAAAAGCGTGGTGCGTCGGGTGATTATTCCCGGTGCGGCACCGGAAATCGCCGAACTTTTGCGTCTGGTGCTCGGCTGGGCCTGGACCTACGTCATCGTGGCGGAGCTTATCGGTTCATCCAGCGGGATAGGCCATATGATTGTCAACAGCCAGGCGTTACTCAACACCGGGCAGATGATCTTCGGCATTATCGTCATTGGCTGTATCGGCTTGCTCTCCGACCTGTTGTTTAAAGCGGTCAACCGCCGCCTGTTTGTATGGAGCTCTCTGTAATGAACTATCCGAAGCTCAGCGTTCGCCAGGTAGAGCGTGTTTTCACTGGCCCGAAAGGTGAAAAAACCCAGGCACTGTTACCAGTGGATTATCAGGTCAATGAGAACGATTTTATAACCATTCTCGGCCCTTCCGGCTGCGGCAAATCGACGCTGCTGCGTATTGTCGCCGGGCTGGATCAGCCGACACGCGGTGAAGTCTGGCTGGATGGGGAGCTGGTCGATGGCCCCGGTGCGGATCGCGGCATGGTGTTCCAGAGCTATACGCTCTTCCCCTGGCTGACCGTTGAGCAAAATATCCGCTTCGGCTTACAGGAGCGAGGCGTGAGTAAAGCGGCGCAAAAGGAGCGCAGCGACTACTTTATTAATAAGGTCGGTTTGCGCGGCTTTGAGCATCACTTCCCACGGCAACTGTCAGGTGGTATGCAGCAACGTACGGCTATTGCGCGTGCGCTGGCGAATGACCCGAAAGTTTTGCTGATGGATGAACCCTTCGGCGCGCTCGATAACCAGACGCGCGTGATGATGCAGGAGTTACTGCTGTCCATATGGGAGTCATCGCGCAAGACGGTGCTGTTTGTGACGCACGATATTGATGAAGCCATTTTTATGGCCAATAAAGTGGCAATTTTCAGCGCCCGGCCGGGGAGAATCAAAACCGAAGTGGCGGTCAACTTCCCGCACCCGCGTGATTACACCTTAAAGACATCGCCGGAGTTTATGACGCTCAAAGCGCGGATAACGGAAGAGATCCGTACCGAAACGCTGCAAACCCTGGATCATTGATCGCTGTTTTTTGCGTCGTATTGCCACTTTTTTGTCAGGTTGTGCGTAAGCACCCGGTGGGCCGAGTCCTGACCGGGTATATTTTCAGCTCTACTTGTATATACAGGAATAGATTATGGCTCCTTCATCCACCGGTTTCACCCTTTGCCGCCTGCAGCCTGGTCATGTTGATCTGCCAATGCTGCGCCAGATTTATCAGGGCAATGTTCATCTCGCGCTGGCGGAAGAGGCCCGTGCCGACGTGCTGGCCTCTCAGGAGACGGTCACCCGCATTGTGGCATCGGGGGAAGTGGTGTACGGCATCAATACCGGGTTCGGCAAGCTGGCGCAAACCCGTATTCCGGCCGAGCGCCTGGCGGAATTACAGCGCAATCTGGTGCTGTCGCACAGCGTGGGGACGGGTAAATATCTGGCGGATAACATCGTGCGCCTGGTGATGGCAACCAAAATCCTCAGCCTGTCACGTGGGCATTCCGGCATTCGCATTGAAGTCATTGACGCCCTGATAACCCTCTTCAATGCCGGGGTCTATCCCTGCATTCCCGAAAAAGGCTCGGTGGGCGCCTCCGGCGATTTAGCCCCGCTGGCGCATCTGTCTCTGATGCTGATTGGCGAAGGCACGGTGACGGTACAGGGCAATACCCTGTCTGCGGTGGAAGGTCTGGCAAGCGCCGGGATACGCCCGTTCGAACTCGGGCCGAAAGAGGGGCTGGCGCTGCTTAACGGTACCCAGGTGTCGACCTCCCTCGCGCTGTCGGGACTGTTTGAGGCAGAACGCGTCTTTTCCGCCGGGCTGGTGGCTGGCGCACTGTCGCTGGAAGCCATTAAAGGTTCCGTTAAACCGCTGGACCCGCGTATCCATGAAGCCCGCGGACAGCAAGGGCAGATTGCCGTGGCGGCAGCGCTGAGCAACATTCTTGCCGGGAGCGAGATTGTGACCTCCCATGCGGCCTGTGGCCGCGTACAGGATCCGTACTCCATCCGCTGTGTGCCGCAGGTGATGGGGGCGTGCCTTGATAACTTACATCATGCCGCCCGCATTTTGCGCATTGAAGCCAATGCTGCGTCCGATAATCCACTGGTGTTTGCGGAAAACGGCGACGTGATTTCCGGCGGCAATTTCCACGCCGAACCGGTCGCCTTCGCCGCGGACATTATCGCGCTGGCAGTGGCGGAGATCGGGGCGATATCGGAGCGCCGTATGGCGCTGTTGCTGGATACGGGATTATCCGGTTTGCCGCCGTTTCTGGTGCGCGACGGCGGCGTGAACTCCGGCTTTATGATTGCCCAGGTCACCGCCGCCGCGCTGGCCTCAGAAAACAAATCGCTGGCCCATCCGGGAAGCGTCGATAGCCTGCCTACCTCAGCCAATCAGGAAGACCATGTCTCAATGGCGACCTACGCCGCGCGTCGCCTGGGGGATATGTGTTTTAACACCAGCGTTGTGGTTGGCATTGAAGCCATGGCCGCCGCGCAAGGGGTGGATTTCCATCGTCCGCTGCAAAGCTCAAATACCCTGGAAAACGAAATGCAGGCGATCCGCCAGAACGTTGCGTTCCTTGAAAAGGACCGCCTGATGTCACCGGACGTCGAGATGATGCGTCTGTGGGCCTCCCGCGAACACTGGCCCGCAGAAATCGAAGCGCTGTTACCAAGCTTCGCCTGATAACGCTGTGCAAAAAATTCAAATTTAGAGAAGGAAATGAACATGAATGCGCCACACAAAAATGCCGAAGCCCGCGTTGTCCGTGCTCCCCAGGGGAGCGAACTGAGCTGCCAGAACTGGCTGATCGAAGCGGCCTACCGCATGATTCAGAACAACCTCGATCCGGATGTCGCTGAGCGCCCGGAAGATCTGGTGGTTTATGGCGGTATCGGCAAAGCGGCCCGCAACTGGCCCGCCTTTGAGGCGATCCTTGAGAGCCTGCGCAAGCTGCGGGAAGACGAAACGCTGCTGGTACAGTCGGGGAAACCGGTCGGTGTTTTTCGTACCCATACCAACGCCCCGCGCGTATTGATTGCCAACTCCAATATCGTTCCCCACTGGGCGCACTGGGAACATTTTCATGAACTGGATAAAGCGGGTCTGATGATGTACGGCCAGATGACCGCCGGTTCATGGATATACATCGGTGCGCAGGGCATTGTGCAGGGCACCTACGAAACCTTCGCTGAAGCGGGCCGCCAGCATTACAACGGCAGCCTGCGCGGTAAGTGGATTTTAACCGCCGGGCTGGGCGGTATGGGCGGCGCACAGCCGCTGGCAGGGGTGCTGGCGGGCGCGTGCGTGCTGGCGATTGAGTGCCAGGAATCGCGCATCGATTTCCGTCTGCGTACGCGCTATCTCGACTACAAAACCAACAGCCTCGACGAGGCTCTGGCGATGATTGAAAAAGCCTGCGCCGAGAACAAAGCCATCTCCGTTGGCCTGCTGGGTAACGCCGCCGAACTGATGCCCCAACTGGCGGCGCGGGCGAAAGCAGGCGGTTTGCGCCCGGATATCGTGACCGATCAGACCTCGGCGCACGATCCGCTCAACGGTTATCTGCCGGAGGGGTGGAGCCTGGAAAAATGGCAGCAGGCGCGCCAGTCTGACCCGCAGTCGGTGGTGAAAGCGGCCCGCGCCTCCATGGCGAAACACGTGCAGGCGATGCTCGATTTCCACGCGATGGGGATTCCGACCGTCGATTACGGCAACAATATTCGCCAGGTTGCCAAAGAGGAAGGGGTGACCAATGCCTTTGATTTCCCCGGATTCGTTCCTGCTTATATTCGCCCGCTCTTCTGCGAGGGTAAAGGCCCCTTCCGCTGGGTAGCGCTCTCCGGCGACCCGGAAGATATCTACAAGACCGACGCCAAGCTGAAAGAGCTCTTCCCGGATAACGCTAATCTCATTAACTGGCTGGATATGGCGCGCGAGCGCATTGCGTTCCAGGGGCTGCCTGCACGTATCTGCTGGCTTGGCCTGGGGGAACGCCATCTCGCTGGTCTGGCCTTTAACGAAATGGTGCGCAATGGTGAATTAAAAGCGCCGATTGTCATTGGTCGTGACCATCTGGATACCGGTTCTGTGGCGTCGCCAAACCGTGAAACAGAAGCGATGAAAGACGGTTCCGATGCAGTTTCCGACTGGCCGCTACTCAATGCGCTGCTCAATACCGCCGGTGGCGCGACCTGGGTCAGCCTGCACCACGGCGGCGGTGTGGGGATGGGCTTCTCTCAGCACGCCGGGATGGTCATTGTCTGTGATGGCAGCGAAGAGGCGGATGAGCGGCTGGCGCGCGTGCTGTGGAATGACCCGGCTACCGGTGTTATGCGCCACGCGGACGCGGGCTATGAACAGGCAAAAGCCTGCGCGCAGCGTAACCACCTGAATTTACCCATGATCTGATGATGAATGCCGGACAGGCCGTTCGCGGTTATCCGGCTTTTCCCGAAGGGGGAGTAATGGCTTCAGATGTCGCAGTTTCCGACCCGCTTTTTGCTTTACAACACCAGACGCTCAACAACCTTGCCCGCCCTACGGCACGTAGCCTGGGGCTGTATAACGCCGGGCTGTCGGCAGAGGCGGTACGACAGCAATATGGCGTAACGCATATTGCCAAACTGGCCAGTAATGAAAACCCGTCAGGCGCCAGCCCGCAGGTGGTATCGGCTTTACAGAAGGATGCCGGTTTTAGCGCGGTCTATTCCGATGCCGCCAGCGGCCAATTGCGTGATGCGCTGGCGAACTATACCGGTGTGAGCGCCGATAAGATTGTCACCGGCAATGGTTCAGAAGACATCCTGCATATGCTGGCGCTGGCTTTTCTTAACCCTGGCGACCGCGTTGTCACGCTGATCCCTTCCTTTGGCCTGCACGAGATTTTCCCGCGCATGATGGGGGCAGACGTGACCCTGGTCGGGGTGGATCAACACCAGCAGTTTGATGTTGTGGCCTGGGAGCAAGCGTTCTCCACGCCCGCGAAAATGGTCATTTTCAGCAATCCGTCAAACCCCGTGGGGTGCATGCTCGACAAAGACGATTTTGCCCGCATCATTGCCGCCGCGCCACAGGAGTGTGTGCTGGTCATTGATGAAGCCTATTTCGAATATTGCCAGGACGACCCGGATTATCCCGACAGTCTGGCAGTGCTGGCGGCGCAGTCGCGCCCGTGGATCGTGCTGCGGACCTTTTCGAAGGCTTATGGCCTGGCGGGGCTGCGCGTGGGCTATGGCTTAGCCAGTCATCCTGAACTGGTCAATCTGCTCAACCGCGTGCGTACGCCCTTTAATATTAACCGCGCGGCGCAGGCGGCAGCGGTGGCGGCGATAGGCGACCAGGCGCATGTGAGAGCGAGCGTTGCTCTGGTGCGCGTGCAGCGGGAGCGCATGGCCGCAGAGCTTACAAGGCTGGGGTTTTACGTAGCGCCCTCTCATGCCAATTTCCTCTTCTTTGACTGTGGACGGCCCAGCGGCGAGATGGCGCAGCAGTTGTTGCGCTATGGCGTCATCATTAAGCCGTGGCGGGAGCCAGGCTATGAGCAGTGGATCCGGGTGTCGATTGGCAACGAAGAGGATAATCAGCAGTTTATCGACGCCCTGAAAGCGATCCTCGCGCTGGGGGCGGCGTGAAACGACCGGCACTGAATATCGAAGAGCTGCGCCATCGCGCCAGACGGGCGCTACCGCGTTTTGCTTTTAGTTATCTGGAAGGGGGCGCGGATGACGAGCAAACGTTGCGCGATAACCGCAGTGTCTTTGCCTGCTGGCGTTTTATTCCCCCGGTACTCAACGAGGCGAGCGAACGCGATCTCTCGGTCACTCTCTGTGGGCAGAAACTGGCGGCGCCGCTACTGATTGCCCCTACCGGCTATAACGGCATGTTACGTTATGGTGCCGATGCGATGCTCGCGCGTGTCGCCAGAGATGCCGGGATTGGCTATATCCAGAGCACCGTCTCGACTGCAGCGATTGAGGAGATCGCCGCTGAAAATCTGCCCCAACACTGGTTTCAGCTCTATGTACTCAAAGACCGTACGGTCACCCTGGGGCTACTTGCGCGTGCAAAAGCGGCAGGCTGCACCACGCTGGTGGTCTCCGTTGATGCGGTACATTTCGGCAATCGTGAAAAAGATAAACGCAATTACCGCCGCCCGATGAAGCTCTCCTTCTCCAGTCTGTTTGATATCGCGTTACATCCTGCCTGGGTGTGGCGTACCATCCGGCCTGCGGGGATACCGGGGTTTGGTAACTTAACGCCCTATGTCCCGGCGGATAAACAGCGGGGCGCCGGGGGCGCCAGTTATTTTGCCGGGCAAATGGATACGCGCCTGACCTGGGAGACGCTGGCGTGGATCCGCAGCCAGTGGTCGGGGCCGCTGCTGGTGAAAGGTATTCTCGCGCCGGATGACGCAACCCGTGCTTTTGCCACAGGCGCCGATGGCATTGTGTTGTCTAACCACGGCGGGCGGCAACTGGATGGTTCAGTGAGCGCCATGGAGGTGCTACCCGAGATTCGTCGCCGCTGCGGGACGGAGGCCACAATCCTTATCGACAGCGGTTTTCGCCGTGGTACCGACGTGGTGAAAGCACTGGCGCTGGGGGCAAACGGGGTGTTACTCGGGCGACCAATGCTCTATGGCGTGGCCGCTGACGGTGAGGCCGGGGCGAAGCAAGCGCTGGCGTTGATTTTGCAGGAAGTTGACCGCACCCTGGCACAGTTAGGATGCACGTCTATTGCCCGGTTAGGGCCACATTTGTTGCGTCCTCAATCCTGACAGAGAAGGGGGCTGGTTTGTTTATCACGGAGAGTCAATTATGCAGGCACTGAATATCATCTTCCCGGCGCAAATTTTACGTGGCGCAGGCGTTATCAACCGCCTCGGCGAGGTGTGCGCCGCGTTAGGCAAACGCGCCCTGGTCATTGGCGGGCATGCCGGGCTGGCGGCGGTGGACACACAGATTCGCCATCAACTGGCGGCCTCTGCGGTCGACCTGGTGGGGCTGGAGTGGTTTGGCGGCGTATGCAGTGAAGAGAACATCCAGCGCCTGGCCCACCAGGTCGAGGTGACAGGGGCGGATCTGGTGATAGGCGTCGGCGGCGGCAAAGCACTTGATACCAGTAAAGCCGTTGCGGTACAGACGCATGTGCCGGTTGTTACCATTCCCACCATCGCAGCGACCTGTGCGGCCGTGACGCCATTGACCATTCGTTATCACGCCAATGGTCATTTTCGCGATCTTTTCCCCTTAGCGCAGGCGCCCGCCGCGGTCATTATCGACAGCGAAATTCTGGCCACCGCGCCGCTGCGCTGGCTGGCGGCGGGCCTTGGCGACACGCTGGCAAAATGGTACGAATTCCGTGCCATCAGCGTGCGGCATCAGAACCACAGCGGCGTCGCGCAGGCTTCCAGCGCCAACAGTCGTATCTGTTATGACCTTATTAAGGCCCACGGACCTGCCGCCTGTGACGCCGTGCGGGCAGGTAAACCCAACGCCGCGCTGGAACAGGTGCTGGATGCCATATTTATGTTTGCCGGACTGACATCGCTGATGAGCAGCGGTGCGCATGCTGCCGCCGCCCATGCGATTTATGAAGGCTTTACGGTCTGTGATAAAACCCGCGAATTTGGTCATGGGCTCCTGGTGGGCTTTGGCAACCTGTGCCTGCTGGCGCTGGAAAACCGTAGTGATGACGAATTACTTGAGGCGGTACGTCTGGCGCATGCCTGCGCGGTACCGCTGCGCCTGAGTGATATTGCCGCGCTTGATACCGGTGAGCTTGATCAGATTGTGCAAATGTCATTGCATGCCCCGGATATGAAAAATATGCCGGATAACGTTACCGCACAGGCGCTCTACCAGGCGATTGCGCGCGTCGAAGCGATGGCAGAGCAAGTCTGATTCAAGAACCTGTTACGTCATAGCACTCAAAAAGCTGGCAACGATGCCGGCTTTTTTTGTTCTGTTGAACAGGATGACTGCCCCATGGCAGTGCGTGATGCCCCAAATTGTCGCAGGATTTACCGATAAATTTCGCCGACGATCACAGATCCAGAATTATATTTTATCGCTGCATAATCTTTCTGATTTTCCCTCCGTCATCCAGACTTCATCTAATATTATTCACTTTTTATGCAATTTAAGTGAATAGCGACAGGTTTTAACTTATTGATATTTCGTTGTCAGGCCGCGTTTATGCATTTTGATGGCTGGCTGGCACGCCCTGTGCAATATACATTTACAGCGTAAATACTCATATTTTTTAACATATATTCAACCAATTATTTACCGGATGAGGTCGCTATGTCGCAGTCAATTACGCGTGAGAACTTTGATGAATGGATGATGCCTGTGTACGCGCCAGCGCCTTTCATTCCGGTCCGTGGCGAGGGTTCGCGCCTTTGGGATCAGAACGATAAAGAGTATATCGACTTTGCAGGTGGCATTGCCGTTAATGCGCTGGGCCATGCCCATCCCGCGTTATGCAAAGCGTTGAGCGAGCAGGCTTCGCGCTTCTGGCATACCGGAAACGGCTATACCAATGAGCCGGTATTACGTCTGGCAAAACGCTTAATCGACGCCACGTTTGCTGAGAAAGTTTTTTTCTGTAACTCCGGGGCAGAAGCCAATGAAGCGGCGCTGAAACTGGCGCGCAAATATGCTCACGATACCTTTGGCGGCAAGAAAACCGGCATTGTGGCGTTCAAAAACGCTTTCCATGGCCGCACGCTGTTTACCGTAAGTGCAGGCGGTCAGCCTGCCTACTCGCAGGATTTTGCCCCTTTACCCCCGGATATCGCCCATGCCCCGTACAACGACCTGGCGGCGGCCAGTGCGCTTATCAATGACGATACCTGTGCGGTGATTGTTGAGCCGATGCAGGGTGAGGGCGGCGTGGTGCCGGCCAGCACCGCGTTCTTACAGGGGCTGCGTGAGCTGTGCGATCGCCATAATGCGCTGCTGATTTTCGATGAGGTACAAACAGGCGTCGGGCGTACCGGCGAACTTTATGCGTATATGCACTATGGCGTAACGCCTGACGTGCTGACCACCGCCAAAGCGCTGGGCGGCGGTTTCCCGGTAGCGGCGATGCTGGCTCGTGAGAAATATGCCCGCGTGATGGCCGTTGGCACCCACGGTACGACCTACGGCGGTAACCCGCTTGCCTCTGCGGTTGCCGGTGCGGTACTGGATATTGTGAACACCCGTCAGACGCTCGATGGCGTCAAACAGCGCCACCAGTGGTTTAACGAACAGTTGCAGGCTATTAATGCGCGCTGCGGCCTGTTCCGTGAAATTCGCGGTCTGGGGCTATTGATTGGTTGCGAACTCAACGCTGAATACGCCGGAAAAGCGAAACAGATTTCGCAACTGGCCGCCACTGAGGGCGTCATGGTGCTGATTGCCGGGGCAAATGTGTTGCGTTTCGCGCCTGCGCTCAATATTAGCGAAGATGAAGTCTCTCGCGGGCTGGCACGCTTTGGTATCGCCTGCGATAAATTCCTTGCGGGGTGTCCATCATGATGGTGATTCGTCCTGTTGAGCACGACGATCTTCCGGCGTTGATGGCGCTGGCTGGAAAAACAGGCGGGGGGTTGACCTCGCTGCCTGCGGACGAAGCCACGCTCTCTGCGCGCATCGAGCGCGCCCTGAAAACCTGGCGCGGGGAGCTGGCGAAAAGCGAACAGGGGTATGTGTTTGTCCTTGAAGTCGTAGAGAGCGGCGAAGTGGCCGGGATCTGCGCCATTGAGGTCGCCGTGGGCCTCAACGACCCCTGGTATAACTACCGCGTCGGCACGCTGGTCCATGCCTCAAAAGAGCTTAACGTTTATAACGCGCTCCCCACGCTGTTCCTCAGCAATGACCATACGGGCAGTAGCGAACTTTGCACCTTATTTCTCGACCCGGCCTGGCGCAAAGAGGGCAATGGTTATCTGCTTTCTAAATCGCGTTTTATGTTTATGGCCGCTTTCCGCGATCGCTTTAACGAAAAAGTGGTGGCCGAGATGCGCGGGGTCATCGATGAAACCGGTTATTCACCGTTCTGGGAGAGTCTTGGCAAGCGCTTCTTTTCAATGGAATTTGCCCGTGCGGATTACCTGTGCGGCACCGGGCAGAAGGCGTTTATCGCCGAACTGATGCCGAAGCACCCCATCTACACCGATTTTCTCTCGCCCGAGGCGCAAGCGGTGATTGGTCAGGTACACCCGCAAACCGCGCCAGCCCGCGCGGTACTGGAGAAAGAAGGATTTCGCTACTGCAACTATGTCGACATTTTCGACGGCGGGCCAACCCTTGAGTGCGACATTGATCGCGTTCGCGCAATCCGTAAAAGCCGACTGGTGGAGGTGGTACAAGGAGAGCCTGTGCCTGGGGAATGGCCTGCCTGCATGGTAGCCAACGAGCAATATCATCAATTCAGATCCATGCTTATCTATGCCGACCCGGCAACGGAACGGCTGGTGCTGAGCGCTGCACAACTTGATGCTCTTAAATGTCATCCGGGCGACAAAGTGCGCCTGGTACGCCTGTGCGCAGAGGATAAAAAATCATGACGCAATGGATTAACGGTGAGTGGATTGCGGGGCTGGGTGCCCGACGCATCAAAACGAACCCGGTCAGTAACGAAACGCTGTGGCAGGGTAATGATGCCGATGCTTCTCAGGTCGGTTTAGCCTGCGAGGCGGCACGCGCCGCGTTTCCGGCCTGGGCAAAACTGGCGTTTAGCCAGCGTCAGGCGATTGTTGAAAAATTCGCCGGACTGCTGGAAGCCAACAAAGCCACATTAACTGAGATTATCGCCCGCGAAACGGGGAAACCGCGCTGGGAAGCGACCACGGAAATCACGGCGATGATCAATAAAGCCGCCATTTCGGTAAAAGCGTATCACGCGCGGACCGGCACTCAGCACACAGAGATGCCGGACGGCGCAGCCACGCTGCGCCATCGCCCACATGGCGTTCTGGCGGTGTTTGGCCCCTACAATTTCCCGGGACATCTCCCCAACGGGCATATTATTCCGGCCCTGCTGGCGGGAAATACCCTGATTTTCAAACCCAGCGAGCTGACGCCGTGGACCGGCGAGGCGGTGGTCAAACTGTGGGAAGAGGCGGGGTTACCGCCGGGCGTGCTGAACCTGGTGCAGGGGGGACGGGAGACCGGCCAGGCGCTCAGTGCCCTGGAAGGCATTGACGGTCTGCTCTTTACCGGCAGCGCCAATACTGGTTTCCAGTTACATCGCCAGCTTGCCGGGCAGCCGGAGAAGATCCTGGCCCTTGAGATGGGCGGCAACAATCCGCTGATTGTTGAAGACCCGGCGGATCTTGACGCAGCCGTCCATCTGACCATCCAATCGGCGTTTATCACCGCCGGGCAGCGTTGTACCTGCGCGCGTCGTCTGCTGGTCAAACGGGGCGAAGCGGGGGATGCGTTTTTGCGCCGTCTGGTGGAGGTCTCCTCACGGCTGACACCTGCGGCCTGGGATGCGGATCCGCAGCCCTTCTTTGGCGGGCTGATTTCGGAACAAGCGGCACAGCATGTCTGGCAGGCCTGGCAGGGTCACGTCGAACGTGGCGGTAAAACCTTGCTTGAACCTCGTCTGCTGCAGCCCGGCACCTCACTGCTGAGCCCTGGCATTATTGAGATGTCGGAGGCGCAGAATGTGCCGGATGAAGAGGTCTTTGGGCCGTTGCTCTGTGTCTGGCGGTATGACGACTTTGACGAGGCCATCACGCTGGCAAACAACACGCGTTACGGGCTGGCCTGTGGTTTGATTTCGCCGGACCGTGAACAGTTCGACCAGTTGCTGCTGGAGGCGCGGGCCGGGATCGTCAACTGGAACAAACCGCTCACTGGCGCCGCGAGCACCGCGCCATTTGGTGGAGTGGGCGCCTCAGGCAACCATCGCGCCAGCGCCTGGTATGCCGCCGATTACTGCGCCTGGCCTATGGCGAGCCTTGAATCGGCAGAGCTGGCCTTGCCGCAATCGCTCAGTCCGGGGCTTGATTTCAGCCGGGAGGAGAGGCGATGAAAGCGCGGGAAGTCAATTTCGATGGTCTGGTGGGCCTGACGCACCATTATGCCGGACTGTCGTTCGGTAACGAGGCGTCGACGAAACACCGTCACCAGGTTTCTAACCCGAAGCTTGCGGCAAAGCAGGGGCTGTTAAAGATGAAAGCGCTGGCGGATGCCGGTTTTGTGCAAGCCGTGATCCCACCGCAGGAGAGGCCGAACATCCCGGTCCTGCGCCAGTTGGGTTTTAGCGGAAGTGATGAGCAGGTGGTGGAAAAAGCCGCTGCGCATTCACCGCATCTGCTTTCTGCCGTCAGCTCTGCATCATCCATGTGGGTGGCGAATGCGGCAACGGTCTGCCCCTCTGCCGATGCGCTCGACGGGCGGGTTCATCTGACGGTGGCTAACCTCAATAACAAATTTCACCGGGCCATCGAAGCGCCGACCACCGAAGCGGTGCTAAAAGCCATCTTCCGCGATGAGCGTAAGTTTGCCGTGCATCCCGCATTGCCGCAGGTGGCCATGTTTGGCGATGAAGGGGCGGCTAACCATAATCGTCTTGGGGGCGACTACGGCGAGCCGGGTGTTCAGTTGTTTGTTTATGGCCGTGAAGAGGGCAGCAACGCCGCACCAGGGCGCTATCCCGCCCGCCAGACGCTGGAAGCCAGCCAGGCGGTCGCGCGGCTTAATCAGGTCTGCCCACGACAGGTTATCTTCGCCCAGCAAAATCCTGCTGTTATCGATCAGGGCGTGTTCCATAATGATGTTATCGCGGTATCAAACCGACAGGTACTTTTCTGTCATGAGCAGGCTTTTTTGCATCAACAGGCGTTGTTTAGCCAGTTGCGTGCGCGGGTGCCGGGGTTTATGGCGCTGGAGGTGCCCGACGCTGAGGTATCCGTCAGCGATGCGGTACAAACGTATCTGTTTAACAGTCAGTTGCTGAGCCGCGAAGATGGCAGCATGGTGCTCATATTGCCTCAGGAATCCCGCGAGCATCCGGGCGTCTGGCGCTATTTGACCACGCTGCTGGAGCAAGACAACCCCATCAGCGAGATCAAGGTGTTTGATCTGCGGGAAAGTATGTCTAATGGCGGCGGCCCGGCCTGTTTGCGCCTGCGCGTCGTTCTGACGGACGAAGAGGCGCATGCGGTAAATCCGGCAGTGATGATGAATGATGTGCTGTTCCGCGCACTAAATGAGTGGATTGAGCGTTATTATCGTGACAGGTTAACGCAGGCCGATCTGGCTGATCCGATGCTATTACGGGAGAGCCGGGAAGCACTGGATACGTTGACGCAAATGTTGAGATTAGGTTCCGTTTATCCCTTCCAGCAGTGACAGGAGGCCGTATGGACAATTTTCTCGCAATGACGCTCTCAGGTGAAATGCCCCGCAGGACGGTGGGTGAGGCTGGCGCGATCCACTGGTTATGGCATGAACAGGGCGTTCTGGAGTTAGTGCCCCCAAAGCCAGTAAAGCGCTCTCTGGTGCTTTCCTGCGCGATTCACGGCAATGAAACCGCGCCAGTGGAGATGCTGGATGGTCTGTTAAAACAGCTCCTGAACGGGACGCTGGCCTTAAGCTGGCGCTTGCTGATCATTATCGGTAACCCGCAGGCGCTGGGACAGAATAAACGTTTTCTGCGCAGCGACCTTAACCGCATGTTTGGCGCGCGCTGGCAAGGTTTTCCGGCCAGTGATGAGACGATTCGCGCCGCACAACTGGAACGGGCCGTCACCCATTTTTACGCCGAAGATGATGAAGATCGCTGGCACCTTGACCTGCACACGGCGATCCGTGGTTCTCATCATGTACGTTTTGGTGTACTGCCTGCGCGTGCAGAACCCTGGGATGAAATTTTTCTCAAATGGCTGGGCGATGCCGGGCTGGAAGCGTTAGTCTTCCATCAGTCCCCGGCGGGAACCTTTACTCACTACACCTGCGAACAGTTTCAGGCCCATTCCTGTACGCTGGAGCTTGGTAAAGCGCTACCTTTTGGTGAAAATGATTTGAGCCAGTTCGAACGTACTCGCTGGGCGCTGGCGGCGTTGCTTGCTGGCGACGTGGTGCCCGAAGCGGAAAACGCACCGATACGCTATCGTGTGGTGCAGCAGTTAACACGGCGCAGCGAAGAGTTCGTGCTTTATATGTCGGACGATACGCTCAATTTTACCCCGTTTGCGGCGGGAACGTTGCTGGCAGAAGATCGCGGCGAGCGTTACGTTGTCCAGCGCGATCAGGAATATGTGCTCTTTCCTAATCCAAAGGTCGCGGTGGGGCTACGGGCGGGATTGATGCTGGAGCGCATCAGTTAGGAAAGTCGCTATCAAGAAAAACGCGCCCGGACATCACGTCGGGTGCGTTTTTTTGCGAAGTGCTTTGCAATGATCCGTCAGGCGTTAGCCACCTGCGGAATATAGTCATCAGATTGCAGGAAATGGTTAATCAGGTAGACCATGGTCTCTCCTGACAGGCCACGCATGCACTCATAGGTTTTGTCTTTTGGACACCATTCAGCAAAGGACACCCCGGTTGTCTCTTTGGGGTTTGTGCTCACCAGCCTGCCGCAGGGACCGTAAGCCGGACAGGCAACATCAATACCTAATGCATTCCAACCCTGAGCGCCATTCCTGAACGGTAAACGGTTTTTCGCCTCAATTTGCGAGTAAATTGAAATGATGCCGATCGAGGTCATGCCTGCAAGGGCAACCGGACCGGAATCACAGGCGATCAATAGCGCGCAATGGCGCATAAAATAGATCGTTTCCATAATTGAAAACGCATTGACTGCGGAAATAGCGTGCGGGTTGGTAATGGTCATCAGAGCACGTTTGTGGCTATTTAGAAAAAATTGATTATTTGACTAATTTTGTGGGGGGTTGTCTTTAATACTTAATTTAATAATAAGTTACCTGATCATGTAGTATTACCATTGATGGTAGTACCGGTTTATTATCATCGTAACGAGAATTATTGACTACTCTATACTCATGCATTCGATGACCAAAGAAGACACCCATAGTTGGTATGTCGTGTCGCGAAATAGTCATATAACAACCCATACTAAAAAGTCGCTTTTAATTCTTTTTGCGAAAGTCGGAATGGAAGTGTTTAGCTTTTGCGATAGCGTGCATATCGCGTATTGCCCGACACCAGCAGACGCTTAAGAATCGGTGCCGGCCTCATCATCTTTTTGAGATAAGGCTTTTTGGGCTCAGCCGAAGCCGGGAAGTGGTCAACGGATCCGCGTCGCGGATCCGTATCAGTTGACTATAGATGGTGATATATCAGTCATGGCTTACCAGTTTGCATATTTTTTCAATGCATATGCAGATTATTCCTGTTGCATTGGCTTGTTATTATTCATCAGCACTATATAATCTCCATTATTACCTGTAAAACTCCCTGCTGTTATATTTGGTTTGCCACTCTCCTCCGTTTATCCATATTCTCTCCACAATTGCTGTAAAAATGTTTTTTACACTTTCATTGTTTTACTGATGCTCTGATTTATTGACGAATAACAGTCTAAAGTGAATATCGTCAATACGGCACACGCCGCAAGAAAACATGAATAGTAAGGAATAATATTATGCGTAAACTCACCGCTCTGTTTGTTGCCTCTACCCTGGCTCTTGGCGCTGCTAACCTGGCGCATGCTGCCGATACCACGACCGCACCGGCTGATGGCGGCCCGGCAATGCATCATAAAGGCCCACGCGGACCTCATCATGACATGATGTTCAAAGGTTTGAACCTGACGGATGCGCAGAAACAGCAGATCCGCGACATCAGGAAAGGCGAGTATGAGCAGATGTTGCAAGAACGCCGCGATATGCACAACATTATTGCCAGTGACACCTTCGATAAAGCGAAAGCAGAAGCGCAAATCGCGAAGATGGACGAGCAGCGTAAAGCGCACATGCTGGCACATCTGGAAACCCAGAACAAAATCTACAATGTTCTGACGCCGGAACAGAAAAAACAGTTTAATGCCAATTTTGAGAAGCGTCTGACAGAACGTCCGGCGCCAGAAGGTAAAATGCCACAACCTGCTGAATAATTGATTCAGCAACCCTCATCAAGACCGCCGGTCTTGCTCATAGCACGTGTTTACGTTGTGGGCAGGACTGGCGGTTTTTTCTTTTTCGCCCCCTTGTCTGCCGCCTGTATCACGGTATCCTCAACCTGCTCGTTTTGAGAAAAAATTTCCGTGTATCATTACGTTAATTTTTTACATGCTGACCACAGCATCGCTAAGGCATCCTGCTTTGCTGCCGATAATCTTTTAATGGCAGGATGGATGATAATGACACGCTGCCTTTAGAAGCAGCGGCGCGGCGCTTCCATGCTGCGCCATTCAGGAGTGATGATGGAATTCTTTGATATCCGCAAAATGCCGGTAAATCTCTGGCGCAATGGTGCAGGGGAAACCCGAGAAATTTGTTGTTTTCCGGAGGCGACGCGAGATTTCAGTTGGCGGGCAAGTATCGCATCGCTGGCCAGTAACGGTGAGTTTCCGCAATTTCCCGGCGTCGATCGTGTCATCACCCTTATTGAAGGCGGTGAAGTTACCTTAGATGCCGGCCATGAATTCTGTCACACGTTGAAAAAATTCCAGCCTTTTACGTTTCCCGGAGAACAGCCGGTTAAAGTCCAGCTTCATGAAGGGCAGATGTCGATGGATTTCAATATTATGACTCGCCGCGATCACTGTCGTGCAAAAGTACGCATTGCGGACCGGACTTTTACCACATTTGGTACCCGTGGGGGCGTGATCTTCGTACTGAGTGGGGCATGGCAACTTGGCGATAAGCTGCTTACCGCCGATCAGGGGGCCTATTGGAGCGAAGGTCGCCAGACGCTTCGCTTGTTAAAAGCAGAAGGTCAGTTACTTTTTAGCGAAATTACCTGGCTTCCCGGTCACTGAGGGAACTCACTAATCAAATATTCCCCGGACAGTAATGGTTTGCAGAGTATTTTATAACCATCGTGATCAAACCCGGCGGGCGTGCGGAGTAACTCTGCCGCCTCATCCAGATGGTTTACTGCGCCAAGCCACAGCCAGTTGTGGATGATATGGTATTGCGTCATCTGTTCACCCACTTCCTGTAAGCTAATTGGCCCGTTCCAGGGCCAGCACACCAGACGCATACGCTCCATTGCGGCCAGAAAACGGCCATCATGTTCGGCCACGGTTTCTTTACCGCAACACGCGCCTGCGCACCGGCGCAACGACGAACGAAAACAGCCGCGACCGCGGGTTAATGACTCCAGGCCAAGCAGGCCATAGCAGAGCTTTTCGTCATCGGCGATGGACTGCAAGGTTTGCAGGGCGGCGCGGCGGTTGGCGAACAGGCCGTACAGGCCGACCTCTGAGGAAAAATCCACTTCACGGGCGTAGACTACCTGTGGTTTATCGCCGTTGACTGATAATGAACAAAGCTGTCGATTGCGGCGCAGACGTTTATTAAAAAGCGGTTGTTGCTCTTTAATCAGGCGAGCTTCAAGCAGCAGGGCTCCAAGCTCACCTGCGGTACATATCCAGGTGATGCGTCGGGACTGGCGGAGCATCGCCGCTTCGTCGGGGGTACGCAAATGGGAAAGCACCCGGCTACGTATATTCACGCTTTTACCGATGTACAGGGGCATCGCGTCGCTTTCGCCATGAAAAAAATAGACGCCTGGCTGCTTTGGTAGTGCTTCCAGCCATGGACGTAAATGCTCGGGATATTCATAAATAGCCGCCGCTTCAAATTCAAGACGCGGGGCGGATTGACGCCTGTTCACTGCGGACTCCTGGTACTGTTTGGATATCCAGTGTAGCAGGCTGCGGCAGGTGAAAAAAGAGGCGGCTTGCGCCGCCCCTGAGATTTATTGCTTTTTCCAGAAATCGTCGAAAACGGTGATCGGCGGGCGACGTTTATGTTCCGTCTTCACATACCAGCCTTCGATGATCTGCGCTGTACCGGCGTCGAGCGTTTTGCCTTCCAGGTAATCATCAATGTTTTCGTAGGTAACGCCGAGTGCCGCTTCATCCGGCAGAGAAGGGCGATCGTCTTCCAGGTCTGCGGTAGGGGCTTTCTTATACAGATGTTCCGGGCAACCCAGGGATGCCAGCAGTTGTTTACCCTGACGTTTGTTGAGACGGAAAATCGGGTTGATATCTGTACCGCCATCACCGTATTTGGTGAAGAAGCCGGTGACCGCTTCTGCCGCATGGTCAGTACCTACGACGACACCTTTCGTCATCCCGGCGATACTGTACTGGGCTTTCATACGCTCACGGGCTTTTTCGTTGCCGCGAATAAAATCGCTCAGCTCAATACCTGCCTCGCGCAGCGCCTGTTCGCTGGCCAGCACCGCACCTTTGATGTTTACCGTCAGCACGCGATCCGGCTTGATAAACTCAATAGCATCCTGGCAATCCTGCTCGTCAGCCTGTACGCCGTAAGGCAAACGTACGGCGATAAACTGGTAACTGGCGTCGCCGGTTTCCTGACGCAATTCGGAGATGGCGGTCTGGCAAAGCTTACCGGCCAGCGTTGAGTCCTGACCACCGCTGATCCCCAGCACCAGTGAGCGTAAAAAAGGATAGGTTTTCAGATAGGATTTGAGAAAATCTACGCTACGGCGAACTTCTTCTTCGGCGTTGATGGTCGGCTTGACGCCCAGTGCCTGAATAATTTCTTGTTGCAGAGTCATTTAACCCCTCCGTCATGTGGCCTGCTATGCAGGTAGCAAATAGGTGATGCAGCCAAATTAACCCTTTGACGGTAAAACGACAAGGATCACGAATTTGAGTGTCGCATATTACGCCGTTTTAGCAGGTTATCGTCGTTTTATTAGATTTTTCCGAAAGTTATGCCAGTCACGCCGTATAGTTGAAAAATGCAATTTTATATTCCAGGCTTAGATAACACGCTGATACACAAGCGGATAAACAAGAGGATGGAATATGAACAAGAACATCGCAGGAATTCTGGGTGCAGCGGCGGTACTGACTATGCTGGCAGGGTGTACGGCTTACGATCGCGCTAAAGATCAGGTGAGCCAGCCGGTAGTGAAAGATGTCAAAAAAGGGATGACGCGCCAGCAGGTTATGCAGGTTGCCGGTCGTCCTTCTTCCGAAGTGACCATGATCCACGCGCGTGGCACTTGCCAGACCTATATCCTGGGTCAACGTAATGGTAAAACTGAAACCTATTTCGTCGCGCTGGATGAGACGGGTCACGTGATGAACTCAGGCTATCAGACCTGTGCCGAATATGACACCGATCCGCAAGCGCCTAAGCAGTAACCTTTGATTCTCTTTGCCTGAGCAGATCTAAAACCGGCCCCTGGGCCGGTTTTTTTACGTCAGGATCTTTTTTAACGAAGCGAATTATTTGGCCGTAATGTGAAGGGAGTCATGATGCCAGGTCAATGAGAGACAATTGTGGTTTGTAGCGAATTATCCCCTCGCAGCGCGCCAACGTATACTCATTACAACATCAAAAAACAGATAACACGGCGTCTCGCCACACGGCTTAATCATTGCATTCTTCGATGATAATTGCCGCTCAAGGGAGGTTTTTATGGATAAGAAAATCATCTATTTGTTCTGCTCAGCGGGCATGTCTACCTCGTTGCTGGTGTCGAAAATGCGCGCGCAGGCAGAAAAGTATAATGTGCCGGTTATTATCGATGCTTTTCCGGAAACGCTGGCGGCAGAGAAAGGCCCGCAGGCGGATGTCGTCTTATTAGGTCCGCAAATTGCGTATATGTTGCCTGAAATTCAGCGCATTCTACCCGATAAGCCAGTAGAAGTTATTGATTCTTTGCTTTATGGCAAAATCGATGGTTTAGCCGTTCTTAAAAGTGCCATTGCTGCCATTAAAAAAGCAGCGCTTTAAATTTTTATTTTTCCCGTCAAAGAGTAATTTCACACATTCATGCCGCAATTAACGTTGCGGCACTTAAGGGCTTATTTGTATGAATAAAGCGATCAATTCTCTGGAAAAGGTGCTGCTGCCATTCGCGGTAAAAATAGGCAAGCAACCGCATGTCAATGCGATTAAAAATGGCTTTATTAAATTAATGCCATTAACGCTCGCCGGGGCCATGTTTGTTTTAATTAATAATGTTTTTCTTAGTTTTGGCGAAGGATCTTTTTTCTACTCTCTTGGCATTCGACTGGATGCGTCAACAATTGATTCCCTGAATGGCCTTAAAGCCATCGGCGGCAATGTCTATAACGGTACATTGGGCATTATGTCGCTGATGGCGCCTTTTTTTATTGGCATGGCGCTGGCGGAGGAACGTAAAGTTGATCCCCTTGCTGCCGGGTTGCTGGCCGTGGCGGCGTTTATGACGGTGACCCCTTATAGCGTTGGGGAGGCGTATGCGGTAGATGCCAACTGGCTCGGCGGCTCGAACATTATCTCCGGTATGTTAATTGGGCTGGTGGTCGCGGAAATGTTCGCCTTTGTTGTCCGGCGTAACTGGGTGATTAAGTTACCTGATAGCGTTCCTGCGTCGGTCTCTCGCTCCTTTTCGGCGCTGATTCCGGGCTTTGTGATCCTCTCTGTCATGGGGATTATCGCATGGGGCCTGGCCGGTGCCGGAACGACCTTTCACCAGATCATTATGGACTCCATCTCTAAGCCACTGGCGGCAATGGGCGGGGTGGTTGGTTGGGCGTATGTCATCTTTACCTCGCTGCTGTGGTTCTTTGGCGTCCATGGTTCACTGGCCCTGGCCGCACTGGATAGCGGCATCATGACGCCGTGGGCGCTGGAAAACGTGGCGCTGTATACCGAATACGGTTCAGTCGATGCGGCGCTGGCCGCGGGGAAAACCTTCCATGCCTGGGCGAAACCGGTTCTTGACTCCTATATCTTCCTGGGCGGCACCGGGGCGACGCTGGGGTTAATTATCGCCATCTTTATTGCGTCCCGCCGCGCCGATCACCGCCAGGTGGCGAAGCTGGCATTGCCTTCCGGGATCTTCCAGATTAACGAACCCATGATGTTTGGCCTGCCGATTATCATGAACCCGGTGATGTTTATTCCGTTCATTCTGGTTCAGCCGTTACTGGCAGCCATCACCATGGCGGCTTATTACATGGGAATCATCCCGCCTGTCACCAATATCGCACCCTGGACCATGCCCACCGGGCTTGGGGCTTTCTTTAACACCAACGGCAGTATCGCAGCCCTGTTGCTGGCGCTGTTCAACCTCGGTGTGGCGACACTGCTCTATCTGCCGTTCGTCGTGATATCGAACAAAGCACAGAACACTATCGAAGCCGAAGAGAGCGAGGAAGATATCGCCCAGGCGTTGAAATTTTAAGGAACTTCGCCGCGGCCTGTGTACCGCCGCGGCTACAGACGAGGAGTCATCATGTTGGATTTAGATAACCTGCCGGAAACAGACACCGACGCGGACGTCCTGGAAGAGGTCGTCATGGGGCTTATCATCAACGCGGGTCAGGCGCGAAGCCTGGCGTACAGCGCATTAAAACAAGCCAAGCAGGGGGATTTTGAGACGGCAAAAACGCTGATGGCGCAATCCCATGCCGCCCTGCATGAGGCACATCGCGTACAGACTCAGCTCATTGAAAGTGATGAAGGGCAGGGTAAGATAAAGGTAAGCCTGGTGCTGGTTCACGCGCAGGATCACCTGATGACAGCCATGCTGGCGCGTGAGCTTATTGCCGAGCTGATTGAACTGCACGAGAAAATGTGACGATAAAGGAGAAGCCCGCAGATGCAGCCAGAGATAAATGCGACGGACGCGAGAATAGTCAGAGAGCAACAGCTTTTTAATGGCCGATCTTTTCACGTGTTTATCTACAATAAAGTTGAGAGCATCAGTGGGCTGCATCAGCATGATTACTATGAATTTACGCTCGTCCTGACCGGGCGTTACTATCAGGTGATCAACGGGAAACGGGTGTTGCTGGAGCGAGGTGACTTTGTGTTTATACCCGTCGGTTCAACCCACCAGATTTTTTATGAGTTTGGCGCAACGCGGATCCTTAATGTGGGGATCAGCCGGCAATTTTTTGATACGCATTATCTTTCGCTGGTGCCGTTTTGTTTCGTTGCCTCGCAGAGTTACCGCATCAAGGCAACCTTTCTGGCGTACATTGAATCGGTCATAGCATCGCTCAATTTTCGTGATAGTGAACTCGATGAGTTTATTGAAAATGTCACTTTCCATGTTATCAATCGCCTGCGCCATTACCGCGAGCAGCAGGAGGAAGATTGCATTCCGCAATGGTTAAAAATGACCGTAGAGGGTATGCATGACAAACACCGTTTTGCTGAAAACGCGCTGGAAAATATGGTCGCCTTGTCGGGGAAATCTCAGGAATATTTAACCAGGGCGACACAGCGTTATTATCATAAAACACCGCTGCAAATTATTAATGAAATTCGGATTAATTTTGCCCGCAAGCAGCTCGAAATTTCGAATTTCTCAATCAATGATATTGCATGGGAGGCAGGGTACAGCAGTCCCAGCTTATTTATTAAAACATTTAAACGACTGACCTCATTTACACCGGGTAGTTACCGTAAACAACTGACGAATATTTCCTGATTTGCAGGGTTCGTCCCCGCTAACAAACATCACCATTCTATAATTATCGCACTGCGGTAATGACACGGCTTGCCTTAACATCAGGCCTGAGGGAGAAAATATGACGACAAAATTGAAAATTGTCACTATCGGTGGCGGCAGCAGTTATACCCCGGAATTACTGGAAGGATTTATTCTTCGCTACCATGAATTACCCGTCAGCGAATTATGGCTGGTAGATGTGGAGGAGGGGAAACATAAGCTGGATATCATTTATGATCTTTGTTGCCGCATGGTCGACAAAGCGGGGGTGCCATTAAAAATATTTAAAACCCTTGATCGACGTGAAGCGCTGCGCGATGCGGATTTCGTTACCACACAATTCCGTATCGGCCAGCTCAAAGCACGGGAACTCGACGAGCGCATTCCGTTAAGCCATGGTTATCTTGGTCAGGAAACCAATGGTGCCGGTGGTTTGTTTAAAGGGCTACGCACTATCCCGGTGATTTTCGATATTCTTCGTGATGTGGAAGCGTTGTGCCCGCAGGCATGGGTGATCAATTTCACTAACCCGGCTGGCATGGTCACAGAAGCGGTTTATCGGCATACCAACTTCCGTCGCTTTATTGGCGTATGCAATGTCCCCATCGGCATGAAAATGTTCGTCCGTGATGTTCTGCAACTCGCCGCGACTGACACGCTATCGATCGATTTATTTGGTCTGAACCACCTGGTCTTTATCAAAGATGTGCTGGTGAATGGCGAGTCGCGCTTTGCCGAATTAATGGACGGGGTCGCTTCCGGGCGTCTGGCGAAATCTTCGGTGAAGAATATTTTTGATTTACCCTTCTCGGAAGGCTTACTGCGTTCGCTCAACCTGCTGCCATGTTCCTACCTGCAATACTATTTCAAATCCAAAGAGATGCTGGGTATCGAAATGGGGGAATATTACAAAGGGGGGACGCGTGCGCAGGTGGTTCAGGAGGTCGAAAAAAATCTCTTTGAGATGTACAAAGATCCGACACTCAATGTGAAACCGAAGGCGCTGGAGATGCGCGGCGGGGCCTATTATTCCGATGCCGCTTGTGAAGTGATCAATGCGATTTTTAATGATAAGCAGACGGAGCATTACGTGAATGTGCCGCACCGGGGCTGTGTAGAAAATATCCCTGCGCAATGGGCGGTAGAAATGACCTGTCTTCTGGGGCGCGAGGGGGCGACGCCGCATCCGCGAATCACACACTTTGATGACAAGGTTCTTGGGCTGATTTACACCATTAAGGGCTTTGAGATTGCTGCCAGCAACGCGGCACTGAGCGGTGAACTGAATGACATTTTGCTGGCGCTCAACCTGAATCCGTTGATCCATTCTGATAAAGACGCGGAAAAACTGGCCTGCGATATGCTGCTGGCCAATCAGCAGTGGTTACCGCGTTTTGCTACGGCAATAGCATCCTTCAAACAGTGAGGGGTTATGCAAAGACTGTTAATCGTCAATGCGGATGACTTTGGCTTAAGCCGTGGGCAGAACTACGGCATCGTCGACGCTTGCCGTAACGGCGTCGTAACGTCCACGACTGCGCTGGTGAACGGTGCCGCTATCGAACATGCGGTTGCGCTGTGCGAGCAGGTTCCGGAACTGGCGGTGGGGCTGCATTTCACCCTGACGCTGGGAAAACCCGTGGGAAATACGCCATCACTGACGCGAGAGGGGCAACTGGGAAAATGGATCTGGGATCTGGCTGCACAAGGTTCCCTGCCGCTCCAGGAGATTGCCGATGAGCTGGCCTGCCAGTATGCGCGTTTTATCGCGCTGTTTGGCAAGCCGCCCTCACACCTCGATAGTCATCATCATGTGCATATGATTGGCGCCATTTTCCCGCTGGTTGCGGCGTTTGCCAGGCAGAAAGGCATTCCGCTGCGTGTCGATCGCGATGAGGCCCGGCGCCAGGGAATTGATGCAAACGGGGTATGCAGCACGAGCGGTTTTTCCAGCGCCTTTTATGGCGATGAGATCACGGTATCGCTGTTTACCGCCATTCTGGATGCCGCCGCGCTGCGTGGCGACAGCTCACTGGAGATCATGAGCCATCCGGCGTTTGTGGATAATCAGCTTATGGCAAGTCAGTACTGTTACCCACGTTTAAAAGAGCTGGAAGTGCTGACGCAGCCTTCATTGAAGCGGGTCATTGCCGAACGTGCCTTCAGACCGGGCACTTTTCGGGATCTGTAAGTCGCGCACCGCGGAACAGGCCGCGGTGCGCGTTTATCAGGCAGGAATGCTGGCGATTTTACTCATGCGTGACCAAATACGGTGCGCGCGCAATAACCCCAGAAAATCATCCAGGGTGCTGCCTGAGGCATCCTCGGCCTGGATCACACCTTCTTCCCCCTGCGCGCCAACCTGTAAAGCGGCGCTGAACTGACGGGCATCGCCCAGCAGCGTAATGGGTTTTAGATGTTTGTAGGCTTCCAGCAGGTAGTAAAGCGCATCGCCATTATTCAGTAACTGGCTGAGATCACCGCCAGGCACAATGACGCCATCAACCGTCAGTGACGGCGCGCCCGCAAAAGTCCCCGCGACAGGTAAGACGGATCCATCATCGGTCACAACGCTGCCCATTCGGGAATAGAGCAGTTTCGCGTGCACCCCTTGCGCCTTAAGCGCTTGCAGGATGGTGAGCACATCGTCGGCGCGCGTTTTATCATTCAGCAACACGGCGACGACGCGCCCTTTGATGGCGCCATCCGGGATGGCATACAGGCTGAGCGAAGGATCTTTTTTCAGGCCGTTCACCTCCTTCGGTGGCGCGATGTTACGTTGTTCTTCACTCAGCGTAATGCCGAGGTTCCCGGCGACGGCATTTGCCAGATGGACGTCAATATGCGCCAGTTGGTCAACCACCCGTTCACGAATGTATTCGCGCACGACTTTACTCAGCTCGAAGCTGAAAGCATCAATAATATGCTGCTGCTCAAATGGCGTCTGGCTGAGCCAGAACAGGCGTGGATGCGCATAATATTCGGCAAATGAGGGGCTACGTTCGCGAATTTTGCCGCCTTCGACCCGCTCCTGGTACGACTCAAACCCACCCCGTTTGGGGCCCGGCGGCGTCTCACGCGGCCAGTTGTCATTAATCGAGTTGGGTTCATAGTTTGCCGGGTTGGTATCAATATCCATTCGATGCATGCCGTCGCGCTGCAAATTATGGTACGGGCAGGTGGGGCGGTTTATGGGGATCTCATGAAAATTTGGCCCGCCAAGACGGCTAATCTGCGTATCCGTATAAGAGAACAGACGCCCCTGCAGCAGGGGATCGTTAGAGAAATCGAGCCCGGGGACAATATGGCCGGGGTGGAACGCGGCCTGCTCGTTTTCGGCAAAGAAATTATCCGGATTGCGGTTGAGCACCATTTTGCCCACTCGCTTCACTGGTACCAGCTCTTCCGGGATCAGTTTCGTCGGGTCGAGGAGATCAAAATCAAATTTAAATTCGTCTTCTTCGGGAATGAGCTGTAATCCAAGCTCATATTCCGGGTAATCACCCGCTTCAATCGCCTCCCACAGATCGCGACGATGAAAATCGGGGTCACGACCGGTCAATTTCTGCGACTCATCCCAGACCAGTGAAGCTTTGCCTGCCACGGGTTTCCAGTGAAAACGCACAAACGTGGCTTTGCCTTCGGCATTGATCATGCGAAAGGTATGAATACCAAAGCCTTCCATGGTGCGATAGCTGCGTGGGATCCCGCGATCAGACATTGCCCAGATGACATTATGCAGTGTCTCCGGTTGCAGCAAGACATAATCCCAGAAGGTGTCATGGGCGCTCTGCCCCTGGGGAATCGCCCAGTGAGGCTCGGGTTTAACCGCATGAACGAAATCCGGGAATTTATGCGCGTCCTGAATAAAAAATACGGGCGTGTTATTACCCACCAAATCGAAGATCCCCTCTTCGGTGTAAAACTTGGTGGCAAATCCACGGATATCCCGCACGGTATCGGCGGAGCCTGCTCCTCCCTGAACCGTGGAAAAACGCACAAATACCGGCGTGATTTTCTCCGGGTCGGAGAGAAAATCTGCTTTGGTGATGGCCGATAAACTTTCGTAAGGCTGGAAATAGCCATGGGCGGCAGAACCGCGTGCGTGGACGATGCGTTCAGGAATGCGCTCATGGTCAAAATGGGTGATCTTTTCGCGCAGTATAAAGTCTTCCAGCAGCGTCGGTCCCCGCGTGCCTGCCCGCAGTGAATTTTGATCGTCTGCGATGCGTACGCCCTGGTTTGTCGTCAGTGGAAAATTTTCGCTGCCCTTACGAAAGGCTTCCAGCGCGGTGAGTTTCTCATTGGCCGTGTTGGGGGCCTTTAAACTGCCTGGGGCCGTGGGTTGCTCGCCGGGCGCGGAGAGATGTGGGGAAGGGCGATGGGAACCGTCTGCCGGCGCCAGAGAATCCAGACCGGGCTTTGACTCACTGGCATCATGCACCGGTGATTGATGATTTGTAGGGTTTTGTTCTTGATCCGACATTGAACACGTCTCCTGTTTTCATTGCTGAAAAATGGTCGTTGCTTTGGCAAAACCCTTCTAACTATAGAACAACTCAGGACAGTGCTCAGGCGTAACGGCTATGGGCGCACTGAGAGAGCGGCAAAAATACGCAGAAAGTCAGCCCGGAGGCGACGCGCGGGGTGACGATCGGCTATGATAGGACTTTCGTGTTAGTGGAAATCGTTTTAGTGAACTCTTCGCTTATGAAACCTTTGCGCCATCAAAACCGTCGTGTTATCAGCTATGTACCCCGTATCGAACCTGCACCGCCTGAACATGCTTTGAAGGTTGATGGGTTTCGTGACGTCTGGTTATTGCGCGGGAAATATGTGGCCTTCGTGTTACAGGGCGAGCGTTTTACGCGTTCACCTGTTTTTAGCGTGCCTGAAGCCGCTCAGCGCTGGGCAACTCAGATTCGTCAGGAAGGCGAAATTGACGAATAAAAAAACCGCCTGCAATAACTTGTCAGGCGGTTTTCGTTTCGAATGACGTCGAAATTAGCGATGTGCCAGTTCGGCGTCCTCTTCGCTGTTCAGAATGGTTTTGTCAGTCTGCTTAAGCCACTGGCTGGTCAACGTACCTGCGGTCATTGAGCCGCTGACATTAAGCGCCGTACGCCCCATGTCGATCAGCGGTTCCACAGAAATCAGCAGTGCAACCAGTGTGACGGGTAAACCCATAGCAGGCAGCACAATCAGTGCGGCGAAGGTCGCACCACCACCGACACCCGCAACACCTGCGGAGCTGACTGTCACAATACCGACCAGGGTGGCAATCCACATCGGATCCAACGGATTAATACCTACTGTCGGAGCAACCATTACCGCCAGCATTGCCGGGTAGAGACCCGCACAGCCGTTCTGACCGATGGTCGCACCGAACGAGGCGGAGAAGCTGGCGATAGACTCAGGTACGCCCAGACGACGGGTCTGCGCTTCCACATTCAGCGGAATAGACGCGGCGCTGGAACGGCTGGTAAACGCGAAGGTCAGTACCGGCCATACTTTGCGGAAGTATTTCAGCGGGCTGATGCCATTCACACCCAGCAGCAGGCCATGCACCACAAACATGATGCCAAGACCAATGTAGGAGGCGATAACAAAGCTGCCGAGCTTAATAATGTCCTGGATATTCGAGCCTGCCACCACTTTGGTCATCAACGCCAGAACGCCATACGGCGTCAATTGCATCACCAGACGCACCAGCTTCATCACCCAGCTTTGCAGCGTATCAATGGCGATGAGCACGCGTTCGCCTTTCGGCGCATCGTCTTTGAGCAGTTTCAGGGCGGCGACACCCAGAAACGCAGCGAAAATCACAACGCTGATAATGGAGGTCGGGCTTGCACCCGTCAGATCGGCAAACGGATTCTTCGGTACAAACGACAGCAGCAGTTGCGGTACGCTCAGATCGGCCACTTTGCCTACATAGTTGGTTTGAATGGCCGTTAAACGGGCCGTTTCGGCGGTCCCCTGAACCAGACCTTCGGCGGTCAGACCGAAGAGGTTGGTCATCATGACGCCAACCAGCGCTGAAATCATCGTCGTAAACAGCAGAGTGCCGATAGTTAAAAAGCTAATTTTTCCCAGCGAAGACGCGTTGTGCAGGCGTGCAACGGCGCTCAGAATAGAAGCAAAAACCAGCGGCATAACAATCATCTGTAGCAGTTGCACGTAGCCATTACCGACCACGTTGAACCACTGGATAGAATTCTTCAGTACCGGGTTGTCCGAGCCGTAGATAGCCTGCAATGCAAGGCCAAACACCACGCCCAGCCCTAAACCGGCCAGTACTTTTTTTGCCAGACTCCACTGCTTGTGACGCGTTTGCGCCAGCAACAGCAGCAGTGCGACAAACACCACAACGTTTGCGATTAAAGGAAAGTTCATCCCCGTTCTCCTGATCTCATTATAAGGCCGGCATCCAAAGGTCAGCCAATGGCGGAAGGTTAGCAGAAGAGGTCCGCAAGCCTTATATCCAAATGGAATGAATTATGCCGTAAGAGCGGAAAGTGGCGATTTAATGGTCGGTCTGGTGATGAATAAAGCGATTGAACTGGTTTTGCAGCACATTAATCATCTGCGATGACCAGCGCACTGCACTGTTATCGGGCAATGTTTGTGGCATCCACAGTGCCCAGGTGAACAGCGCCATGCATAACACACGCTCCAGTTGGTTACCGCGTTGCGGCGAGAGCAAGGGCAAACGGAATCGCCAGCGGCAGGGCCAGAGAAGAGGGACGCCTGCCGGGGTGATCATATCGGCAAGGATATGGCTCAAATAACCCAGAACTAACCCCTGCAGTGCGTCTGCCGGGATAATCCAGCTATCGGGCACTTTGAGATAGAACAGCGTTAAGCCAATAAAAACGGCCAACAGGCTATGGGTAAAACCCCGGTGACCGAACATGCGGGCCACGGGTTTTGAGATCCATTTTAACCGCTGCCCAAGAAACGACTTCGGGTGGTCGATATCGGGCAGAAGACAGGTCAGAATGGCTGACGGAACAATATGCCACCAATCCCCGTGTGCCAGCACGGGCGTCAACTCGGCATTTTTGGCAAACACCGCGCAGGCAATGGAAAAAAGCAGGTGTCCTTCCGCCGTCATGATAAAACTCGCTAAACTGTCGATGCATACAGTATAGGGTTTTTATACAGTAGGCGGAAGAGGTGACGGTGTAACTCTTTGTCACAAGAATGACATTTAACGCGCCAGCCAGCCACCATCTACGGCGAGAGTAAAGCCATTGATATAGTCAGAAGCCGCAGAGGCCAGAAAGACCGCCGGGCCTTTGAGATCATCCGGTTTTCCCCAGCGGCCTGCCGGAATGCGATCGACAATCTCCTGGTTACGTTCTGCATCTTCCCGTAACGCCTGGGTGTTGTTGGTCGCCATGTAACCAGGGGCAATGGCATTAACATTGATGTTGTGTGATGCCCATTCATTGGCGAGCAGCCGGGTCAGCCCCAGAACACCGCTTTTAGACGCGGTATATGACGGTACGCGGATGCCCCCCTGAAACGAGAGCATAGAAGCAATATTGATGATTTTTCCGCCGTCGCCCTGGGCAATAAACTGACGAGCGACAGCCTGAGACAAAAAGAAAACCGTCTTGACGTTAAGGTTCATCACATCGTCCCAGTCTTTCTCGCTAAATTCCAGCGCATCGCAGCGACGAATCGTCCCGGCGTTATTGAGCAAAATATCAATGCGCCCCATCTGTGAAACGGTCTGGCTGACGATGTCATTAATGCTGTCTTGCTTGCTGAGATCTGCCTGAATTGCGAGGAATTTGCGGCCCAGCGCGGTGACTCGCTCGGCGGTCTCCTGTGGTTTTTTACGGCCAACGCCGACGATATGGCATCCTGCTTCGGCAAGCCCCAGCGCCATCCCTTGCCCCAGGCCGGTATCGCAGCCGGTAACGATGGCGACTTTGTTTGCAAGTGAAAAGGCATCAAGAATCATAGTTCCCCCAGGTCCTGGTTATTGTCATCGCGCCTGAGATGAGGATAGGGGCAGATACGGAGAATTACAAATAAAATGAAACGATGTTTTAAAAATAAAAACCAGAGACAGTGTTACCTATCTCTGGTGTCAGGAGTTAGCCGCACAAATGCGTCAGGGTGAGCTCTTCAAGGCTGGCTAACTTCACATCGGCTAACGCATAGCGCGGATCGGCACGGTTCTCTTCGGCAGGCACCACAATGGAGCGCATCCGGGCGGCTTTACTGGCGACCATGCCATTGACAGAATCTTCCAGCGCCACACAGGTAAGCGGGTCAACGCCAAGCTTTGCGGCACAGTCCAGATAAACCTGCGGATGCGGTTTGCTGTAGGGCAGTTTTTCGGCGGACGCCAGCGCATCGAAATTATCGCGCAGGCCGAACAGAGAGAGCGTTTTTTCCAGCATATGCAGCGGCGATGCCGAGGCCAGACCCACTTTCAGACCGCTGGCTTTGCACAGAGCAATCGCTTCACGCGCGCCTGGCAGCAACGGGCGCGTTTCTTCCACCAGGGCGATGGCGCGACTGATGATGCGTTGGGTGACCTCTTCGCAGTCCGGACCGGCCCACGGCTGGCGGGCGAACCACAGGCCAACAACCATATCAATGCTCAGGCCGAGGGTATCCGGTAGCTCATCGCGGCGGGTAATATCAACCCCCAGGCTTGCCATGACATCCAGTTCAGCACGATCCCAGAGTGGCTCTGAGTCCATAATTAATCCATCCATATCGAAAATGGCAGCGAGTATTTGTCGCGGGGCAGACATTCACACCTCTCTTTCTTACGTTAGAACACAGGGAGAAACACTTTTTCTGGTCAGGAGGTCATCATACCGTCTTTAAAGATCGGGCGAAAATGAATATGAGAGGGTAGACTTAGGCGGAAAACGGAACGTCTCACAAGGGGAATCCATGACGTATCAACAAGCTGGACGCATTGCCATACTAAAACGCGTCCTGGGGTGGGTTATCTTTATCCCATCGGTGATTTCGACAATTATTTCAGTACTTAAGTTTATGTACGACCACAGTGAAAAACAGCCGGGCATCAATGCCGTTATGCTGGATTTCGCCCATGTGATGATTGAGATGATGCGGTTTAACACGCCATTCCTCAATTTTTTCTGGTACAACTCACCCACGCCGGATTTCCATCACCAGCTTAATATCGGTTTCTGGATTATTTTTGCGCTGATCTTTGTGGGGCTGGCGCTGCAGGCTTCCGGGGCAAGGATGAGCCGTCAGACGCGGTTTCTACGTGAAAACCTTGAAGATCAACTGATTCTGGAAAAGGCAAAAGGGGCCGAAGGGCTGTCACGCGAACAAATAGCAGCGCGTATCGTGGTACCGAATCACTCCATTTTCCGACAGATTTTCCCGCTCTATGTCCTGCCTGTTATCTGTATCGTCGCAGGTTACTTCTTTTTCTCTCTGCTCGGCTTCCTTTGAACTAAGGCCACCTCTGGGTGGCCTTATCGTTCCGTCATGCGGCAAGTACCCGCTCCAGCGCTTTTTGCGCCGTTACCAGATGCTGCCCACCGAACAGAATCGCCCGGTTAAAGAGTGTATAAAGCTGGTATACGGGCTGACGGTCAAGGAAATCGCCCGGTAAGGGACTCACGGACTGGTAGCCATCATAAATTTGCGGCGGTTGGTCCGGGTGTAACGGGAGCATTGCCAGGTCACACTCTCTGTCTCCCCAGTAACATGCCGGGTCGTAAATAAACGGACCATCCGGACCAAGCGCACAGTTTGCTGACCACAGATCGCCATGAAGCAGAGACGCCTGAGGTTGGTGCGAAGCAAGACGCTGCTGAACATGTTCGACAATGGCATCGATATTGCCAAACTCCAGCCCTTTTTCTGCCGCCAGCTCCAGTTGCCAGCCGATACGTTGCTCGGCAAAAAAGGTTGACCAGCGACGTTGCCAGGCATTGGGCTGCGGTGTTGTCGACAGGTCATTATCAAAATCAAGACCGAACTGCGGTTGGTCGCTCCACTCATGCAGCCGTGCCAGTTGCTGGCCGAGTAAAAAAGCGCTGTGGGCATCGAGAGGGCGGGCAGGGAGATACTCCATCACCAGGAAGCTGTAGTCGCGGTCGCTGCCGACCGCCAGGACTTTGGGTACGCGCACCGTATTGCTACGGGAGAGCAGTTCTAGCTGGTCAGCCTCTGCGGTGAAGATGGGCAGTAATTCCCGTTCATCGCATTTTACAAACAAATCCTGACCACCATAACGCAGGTGCCATGCAGCATGGATTTCTCCACCTGGCAACTCGTCACGCTGTTCGATCTCACCAACGCCTAGTTGTTCGCTTAACAGACGACTTATTGCTTGCCACATGATATGTCTCCCATGTTATCAGCCAGATCATAAGGTTAGCGCACTACTGCTATGAAAAAATACGAACCAACGCACACCTGCGCATCCTGGGACGGACAATGGCACTTATTGTGTCTGTTTTTGCCATGCTTCCCAGGTTGTTACGCTAATGTCGGGCTTTGCGCTGACGACGCTATCTGCAAGGCCACTGGCCAGCTCTGTCACCTCTTGTTCGTTCAACGGGCTGATAAGGCCAAAGGTGTTTGTCCCGAGGTCGTGCACTTTGCCTTCTTCATCCGTGAGCGTGAGCAGGAATCCGGCACGCGTAAACTGATTATTCAGCTCGTTGATTTCCGCCAGGCTCTGCTCGTGAAATTTCACCGTAACCACGTAGCGGGTAATACCGTCGCTGCTCATAATTCACCTCGTTGTTATCCTGAATTTTTTTAGCATAGTCGGCGAAGGGGATTTGTCGACTGCCGCCAGAGGAGGGAAGGCCCTCGCGGTAAGGCGAGGGCGTATTTTCAGAGATTGCGCAGGTAATCGTAGATTTTTTGTGTGTCGGCGCGGGAACACAATTTCGTACCCTGATTAATGGTCGCAGCACTCCCGGCGGCAACACCGAATTTCACCATCTCTTCAAGCGACGCGCCTTCGGCAAGTTTCAGCGTCATCGCGCCGACCATGCTGTCGCCGGCGCCCACGGTACTCTGGCTTTTCATCGGCGGCGGCACAACCTGGACACACTGGCTTTCATCAACGGCGAGCGCGCCCTGTGGGCCGAGAGAAACCACGACCCGTCGCGCTTTGCCCTGACGAACAATCTCTTTTGCCGCATTCTGAACGTCATCCGGCTGCGTTAATTCCCGGCCTACCAGCGCGCTGAGCTCTTTCTGATTCGGTTTGACCAGTTCTATATTACCGATTTCGAGCGCCGCGGAGAGAGCATCACCCGAACTGTCGATGATGCAGCGGATCCCTTGTTGTTGCGCGGCCTTAACCAGTTGCGTCAGCTTCGTCACATCAATACCCGGCGGCAGGCTGCCGCTAATCACAAGGATCGCGCCACTCTCAATGGCGAGCACTTTCTCTTCCAGTCGGCGGAATTCATCAGCGGTTAGCGTGGCGCCTGGCATCACAAAACGGTATTGCTCGCCACTGGCCTCAACATGCACATGCAGATTTTGCCGGGTCCAGTCATGCGTTGCGACACATTGCGTGGGAACATTTTCATCGGCAAGCAGCGCCGTTAAATGCTCGCCTGTCGCACCACCTGCCGGGAAAATTGCCGTGGCTTTCCCCCCCAGATGGGCGATGGCGCGTGCGACATTAATGCCGCCGCCGCCGGGTTCAAAGACGGGGGCGCTACAGCGGAGTTTCCCTTCCGGGTAAATCTGCGGCGTGAGAGTCGCGCTATCGAGGGAAGGGGCCAGCGTTAGGGTATAAACCGATACCATAATGATCTCCTTTTACGGTGAATGTATTAATCCTGGCATCTGATTCTCAGAAGGCAATGTAAATAAATCGATGATTTAGAATATGAATTTTCGATAAGTCGCCGTAAAGCTTTTATACATTTAATGTCTATTTGAGATCTGTCTTATTCAAAAAATGAAATAAGAATTCATTGCTATGTTAAACGGGCCTTTTTATAATTTGTTACCTTTCAATGGACCGTCGGTCGTTGATCCACCTGAAAGTTTCCGGGACCGTTATGGTCTCTTTTTTTGTTGTTCGGACTCCTAATAAATGAAGCTTTTTAAGACAGTACCCGTGCTGATTGTTCTCGCGGGAGGCGTGCTTGCGTCGTTGAATGCTGCCGCAGATGACACCGTTTTTACTGTTATGGATGACCCCTCCACCGCGAAGAAACCGTTTGAAGGTAGCGTTAACGGTGGTTACCTGGCCCAGTCTGGCAATACCACAAGTTCTTCTCTGACTGCTGACTCCACCCTGACCTGGTATGGCACATCTACCGCATGGTCTTTATGGGGAACCGCGAGCAACACCTCATCAAATGATGAGCGTTCCTCAGAGAAATATTCCGTAGGTGGACGTAGCCGTTACAACATGACGGATTACGATTATCTGTTTGGCCAGGCAAGCTGGCTGACTGACCGATACAACGGCTATCGTGAACGTGATGTTCTGACCGCTGGTTACGGTCGTCAGTTCCTCAATGGTCCGGTGCACAGCTTCCGCTTTGAATTTGGTCCCGGTGTTCGTTACGACGAATACACTGACGGGGACACCAAAACGCAAGGCCTGGGCTATGCCTCTGGTACCTATACCTGGCAGATGACCGACAACGCCAAATTCACACAGGGTGTATCTGTGTTTGGTTCAGATGACACGACACTGAACTCTGAGACTGCGTTAAATGTCGCTATTAATGACCACTTTGGTCTGAAAGTGGCATACAACGTGACCTGGAATTCTCAGCCGCCATCATCGGCGCCAGAGCATACCGATCGTCGAACCACAGTCTCTCTCGGCTACAAGATGTAACCGCACCGGGCCGGGTTCTCCGGCCCTTTATTTTCCCTCAGATACTGTTTTTGCCAGCGCGATAGCATTGCTAATAGCAGCTTTTGCCTGAGGACTGTTTTTCCAGCACGTTGATCCGACGAGCGCCGCCCCCTGGGCGACGATATCGTCAACGGAAGCTTCACGGAGTTGAGCGAGCGCGCTAAATCCCATTTGCTCCAGTCGTTCAATGACTTTCGGGCCGACACCTTTGCAGGCGAGCAGGGCAGTGCGCTCTTGTGCGGTAAATGACATCGACATTTCCTTATTGTGATTATCACCTTGCTGTGGTTATTCAGTATTATTAATGAGTAACAGAAGAACAACAAACCACGAAAAGTCGTGATCACCTCATGGGGGAGTGCATGGGCAGGACAAAAGATGCCGAGTTATATGAAGAAATGTGCCGGGTCGTTGGGAAAGTGGTGCTTGAGATGCGAGACCTTGGCCAGGAGCCAAAACATGTGGTGATTGCCGGGATGGTGCGCACGATGCTGGCGAATCAACGTGTGCCGCGTACGGAATTGACTAAACAGGCGATGGCGGAAGTAATCCGCGCGCTGGGTTTTGAGGCTTCCTGAGATTCTATTTTTGTGAGCCAACAGTAGGACACAGAAAATAGTCAAGGGAACCAATATCAAACAAGAGGTACATTCCCCCTTTTTTTAGTGTTACCATCCTCTGACGCAATGAAAAGTGTGAGCCATGATGGCCTTCATTGACGTAACAGATTACGCGCCAATTTAGCGATTGTTGGTTAGATGGCGGCGTAATTTATTTCGACTAAACAAATATTTACTTCGTATGTGATCTTTCGTGTAAGACATGTACGAAGTTTCACATGATTCCACTCCGTTTCAATCCCTCCGCTTAACCCCTCATCAGCTTTGACTTTCTCCTGTCTCGGTGTTTCACTTCGTTTCTCTCTGTGCGTGTTTGTGCCACGCTATTTTTGTACACATCAATGTACACAGTAAGGAAACGAGATGCTCACTGATGCGAAACTGAGGAAGTTAAAAGGCAAACCTTGTGACAAGCGTTACGAACTATCAGACGCCGCCGGCTTGTCCGTCAGAATAACACCCGCAGGTATGATCGTTTTTCAGTTTCGCTACCAGTTCAATGGGAAGCCGCGTCGAATGTCTCTGGGCCAGTATGATGAGGTCTCGCTAAAAGAAGCCCGGGAAGCCGTTGCAGAAGCGAAAAAGATTTTAGGTACTGGAAAAGACCCGATCACCGTCAGAGAAATGAAGCTGGATAAACAGCGTTCGTCACCCACTGTTGAGGCATGTATAAAAGCGTGGCTTGAAAGTGCACCCGCCAAACGCCTGGTAAAACACGATCACTGGGAGCGGGCGCTAAATCGCCACGTTGTGAGCCAGGTTGGTTCAATGGTCGTTGAGGACATGGAGGTTAAGCACTGGGAGCCTGTATTTGCCAGGATGCGGGAAAACGGCGCTGAGACGTTTGCTGGTGAAATGCTGTCGCGCATGAAAACAGTATTTTCATATTGCATCCGTACCGGGCTCATACGTTTTAATCCCGTTGCTGAACTGCGTGTGATGGATGTCGGTAAGCCTGTAAAGACCGGAAAACGCGTTTTTAACGACAAAGAGATCGGCGCATTTTGGTTGGCTGTATCGAATACCGGGAGATATTACGCCGTGAAAAAAACTGCAATCTGCCTGTTCCTGCTGATGTCGCTGGTGGGCTGCTCAAATACGCGAACCGTTTACGTGCCAGCGCAATGCACACCAATTCCACCATCGCTTACTCAGCCAATGGTTCCGCCGCTGCCGCCAGCGGGATGACGTATTGCCAGGCTGTTCTCTGGATCGGGCCCCTGTTGGCTACCATTGAGAAGGGGAACAACCAACTGACTCGAATCAGAAAAATTGAGTTGGAACGTAAGTAACAAGGACAAATTATGGAGTTAAAGGCCAGAGAAGTTAAGGTTATAAATCTTTTAAATGAATATGAATGCGATAAATGTAAGTTGGGCTGAATGATTTTCAGCCCTGAATCATGTAATGGTATGTATCTCGATAATCAAATTGTTTTTTATAGACATATTTGTAGTAAGTGTGGGTTTGAAGGGTATCTTAATAAAAAATACCCTTTTCTGTCGAATGTTTACAAACGATAATTTTATTCTATTGAAGGAAGTTACGAGCCCTAAGAAAATTTTGAGCAATCAGGTCGCCAATTGGATTTAAAACATATGAATTAAAGTCATTTATGGTCGATACGGCAAATGCATCTAGAGTTAACTTTAAGGCAGGAAATGTTTCAAAGAACACTTCATCGTTCTCAAAGCCGGTGATTCCAACCCTTTTTCCAAGTAGGTCTTGATAGTTTGTGATGTAGTGCTTGTCTGTGAAGATAACGCCTTTTAAGCTGAGGAGATCAATGTTTATCTTTCTCAAAGACTCTATTTTATCTAAAAATATAATGTAATCAACATCATAATTTGCATAGTATTTTTTGTGTACTGAATGGTTTTGCTCTACGGTAAAGCCAATTAATCCAAGGTGAGTTTCATTTTTCTCAGCGAGATTTGTTATGTTAATACCGTTTCGCATCTTATATATGTTTCTGAGGTAATATATTAGAGAGAGGAATTTAATGTCGTTTGTTGTTAATTTGGATGTCGCTTCAAGAGCGTGATCTATAACTATGCTATCCTCTTCTTCTTTAGTTTGAATTTTCGAAACGATTAGCTCTTTAAGTAACTCCGATTTTTCATCAAATCCTTTTCGAGCCACCTGAATAACAGCTTGGTTCATTGAGTATTGAATGTCAGGGTCGGATAATTTCTCTTTTAATTTATCATCAAGATCACTAGAAAGCTTAGCTGCAATCTGATTGCCAAATTCTGTCGCTCGTTGGGTTACAAGTTTATAAGCATCCTCTTTTAAAGAAGCCATTTGTGCTCGAATTACTAATTCACAGATGGTAACTACTTCAGTGGTAGTATTACCAATGATAGCATCACCGGATACTTGGATTGCGGTAGAACCATCTCCGACATGTTGGCCCGACTTATTATCGAAAAGACTCATTTTTTGTCCTTTTCATTAATGGTAAAGTTACCACCGACTTGTATTCCTGAAGAGTTATTCCCAATCACTTGGTTTATAGAGGATGACTTCTTCTTCTCACTTATTAAGTTGGCTACAGCAGTTAGAAGAGCCCCGAAGCTGACTAAGAAAGCCAGTAGAGAAGCCAGTCCATGATGTTGGTATGCCTGATATCCGAATCCGCATGTTGCAACGAACGCAATTAGACAGATTAACTTTCTCACGCGTCATATTCCTCTGTAGGTTAAATGGCACTAAAAGCAACGCAGGAAATGCTTTGCCCTGAGCACATCATTGATTCATCTGACTAATATCTATTAATTAAAAGATAAAAACTAGGGGATTTATGGCAAAACCGGACTGGGAGGCTATCGAATCGGCTTACCGGGCCGGAGTGATGTCCCTCCGAGAAATAGCTTCACAACACGGTATCAGTGAAGGTGCCATCCGTAAGCGTGCGAAGCGTGACGACTGGTCACGAGACCTCAACGCTAAGGTGAAAGAACGCGCTGACGATTTGGTACGCAAAGCAGAGGTACGCAAGCAAGTACGCACCGAAACGGTACTGTCTGAGCGCGTACTGATAGAAGCCACTGCCGAGGTGATAGCCACGGTACGCATGCAGCACCGTGGTGATATTCGCCGTGCTCGTGAACTGACCAACACGCTATTCGATGAACTGGCCAGAGAGTGTGGCGACGTGACCGCTCTTGAGCAGCTCGGTGAACTGATGCGGCGTGAAGATGATAAGGGTATGGATAGGCTCAACGATCTGTATAACAAAATAATCAGCCTGCCTTCACGTGTTAAATCCATGAAAGACCTGAGCGACAGCCTAAAGACTCTTATCGGTCTCGAACGCGAGGCATACAGCATCGATAATAAGGTGGAGCTCAAAGAGGTCACGCATAACGTTATGCCGGTGCCGTCATGCGACAGCGTAGACGACTGGGAAGCGGCAGCACAGAAACAGCAGGGCGAGGTATTGGGTGGATGAATTACAAAGCCGTCTGGAAACCTTTGCCGGGATCGCAATCGCTCTCCCTGAGTTGCCCGTGTAACGAAATTCTCTACGAGGGAACGCGCGGGCCAGGCAAAACTGCCGCGCAGTTGGCGCGTTTTCGTCGACTGGTTGGCCTAGGCTACGGCTCGTTCTGGCGCGGCGTCATTTTCGATACTGAGTACAAAAACCTCACCGACATCATCACCCAGTCAAAGCGTATGTACCGCCTGTTTAATGACGGCGCCCGATATCTGGCGTCCGCATCTGAGCTGCGGTGGGTGTGGCCTACTGGAGAAGAGTTGCTTTTCCGCTTCGGTAAAGAAGAGAGCGATTACTGGGATTATCACGGTCAGGAGTTTCCATTTATTGGATTCAACGAACTGACCAAGCAGCAGTCAGCCGAATTTTACGCAATGATGTTTTCCTGTCGGCGCTCATCGTTTCGCCCGGAGAACTACCCGCTGGCAGATGGAAGCCTGCTAAAACCGATCCCCCTGGAAACGTTCAGCACAACTAACCCGTTTGGTATAGGTCATACCTGGGTGAAGAAGCGCTTCATTGAGCCTGCTCCGCGTGGAACCATCATTCGCGAAACGCAAAAGGTGTTTAACCCGCAAACCGAGCGTGAAGAGGATGTGACGCTAACTCGTGTAGCCATCCACGGTTCGTTTAAAGAAAACCCATACCTTGACCCGCAGTACATCGCGACGCTGATGTCTATCAAAGACCCAAACCGACGTAAAGCATGGGTTGAAGGTTCATGGGATGTAACCAGTGGCGGTCGATTCGATCACCTGTGGAATGCATCACTGCACGTCATTAAGCCATTCCGCATCCCCGATAGCTGGACGGTTGACCGCTCACATGACTGGGGTGAGTCGAAGCCTTTCTCAAACCTCTGGTGGGCGTGTGCCGATGGTACCGCCGCCGAGTTACCGGACTGTCGCAAGTTCTGTCCGCCTGCCGGGACGCTAATCCTGATAGGTGAGTGGTACGGTTGCCCGCCTGACGAACTGAACAAAGGCCTGAATATGTCATCCACCAACGTAGCTAAAGGCGTAGCGTGGATTGATAAGCGGCTGGTGGGGGAAGAGGTTGATGAACCGGACGAGATCAAACTCGACGGCATCACTCTGGGCCAGATGCACATCATGCCAGGTATTTGCCGTGAAGTTATACCGGGGCCGGCTGACGGCGCGATATTCAACACTGGCGACAACGAGCTATCCATTGCACAAAAAATGGAAGCCCAGGGCGTTACATGGCTGCCGGCTGACAAAAAGCCCGGCTCACGAATCAACGGCGCCTCGCTTTTCGCTGACATGCTCGAAGCGGTTATTGAAGGTAGGAGGCTGGAATCCGGCATGCCTGAGAAACCTGCTTTCTACGTCTTTGATTACTGTCGCGGCTGGATTAGCCGTATCCCCGTGCTCGTTCGTGATGAAAAGAACCCTGACGATGTTGATACACAGCAGGAAGACCACGACTGGGATGCAACCCGTTATCGTGTATTGCACTCACCAACGAAGGTGGGTGCCATTTTCTTCTAAGGAGCTCATCAGTGAGTGAACAACAAGGCGAGGTTTCATTCCTCGTTAATGCCCTTGCTGATGCTATCGGGCGCCAGCGCATGCAATACGCAGGGCGTAATGGCAACGTGAAACGCACGAAGCTCTGGGATGAGTTCGGCTATCCGGAAACGCTAACCTTCGACAATTTCTATCGCCAGTATCGACGTGGTTCGACGGGATTCTCTGCGGTACATAAACTGCTTGACGCTTGCTGGGTTGACCGGCCGACCATCATCGACGGTGACGAAGACAGGGAGTCGACAGCCACGACGGCGTGGGAAAAGGCTGTCACCAAGCTGATGAAGAAGCAGTGGGCGAAAATTAAGGATGCCGATCGCCGCAATATGATTGGCAGATATTCGGCGTTGTTGATTCAGGTCCGTGACAGCCGGGACTGGAGCGAGCCAATTGATGTCGATGTGGTGAAAAAGCTCGGCAGCAAGGCGCTGGTGAAACTCATTCCGGCATGGGAGCCACAAATCAAACCGGGCAATCTGGATATCGATATCTGGTCTGAAACGTATGGCCAGCCGGTTAGCTATCAGTTCAATGAGCAGCCCATCGGTGACGAAGGAACATACAGCAGCCCCCGGTCCGTCCAGGTGCACCCGGACCGCATCATCCTCTTATGCGAGGGCTCCGAGGACGACAACATCCTCTCCGGTATTCCTCTGCTGGAGGCTGGCTATAACGACCTTCTTGATATCGAGAAAACGAAGGGCGGTAGTGCCGAGGGCTTCCTTAAGAATGCCAGCCGACAACTTGGCATTGCGTTTGAAAAAGAAACCAATATGGAGGCATTGAAAAAGGCTGCGACTGATGCCGGTTATAAAGACCTGGGCGAAGCGCTAAACGACAAAGTAACCAAGATGAACCGGGGTACCGACGCCGCTCTGGTAATGCAGGCAGGCACACCTTCTGTTCTTTCGGTCGCTCCCGCCGACCCGACGCCAAGCTGGACGGTATCAGCCAACTCCTTCTCTTCAACAATTCAATGTCCGTTCAACATTATGTTCGGAAAGCAGACGGGCAATCTCGCGTCGGAGGAAGATAAGACTGCCTGGGCAAACCGCTGTAACGAACGCCGCTGGGGATTCCTTTCAGACGTTATTACCCGCGTCATTGAGCGGTTCTGGACTGTTGGCATTATTGACCCTCCAGCATCCGGCGAGGTGACACTGGCCTGGTCTGATTTGCTGGCGCCGAGTGAAAAAGAGAAGCTGGCCAATATGGCAATGATGGCTGACGTGGCAGCGAAAACACAACAGGCCTTTGGCACTCCAGCGGTTGATGAGAACGAGGTTCGCGCGGTCGGCGAACTGGAAACACGTAAAGAGCCTGAAACGCCAGACCCCAATGCGAAACCACCCGGTAAGGATCTGCTGACAGATGATGATGACAGTGCAGACCCGAATCGGGACGCCAATCGTACCACGCAATAAAGCCGACCCTACACAGTCAGCGCGTCAGGTAGGGAGGATGTTTCGTGACATCGATGAACGCTATCTGACGATAAAGCGTCGCCTGAAATCGCTGTTTGACCAGCGTCTAACCGGGCAGGTGCGCGAAACCAATGGCGAGCAGTCCTGGATGATGTGCAACAACGAGGGTGCGGAGCCATCGCTATATCAGGTCAATGCCGGAACCTACATCTATGACATGACGGCGGCACAACTGGCTAACCTGCTGCAGATTGTTCAAACCATATTGGACGATTCACTGCTCGACGGTGGAAGCCAGAATCTTTGGGCGCTGGAATATGTCTCGACAGGGTATGAGCGCGGCACGTTGAATGCCTTCACCAATCTCTCAGTGCAGTCCCCGGTCTACGCCAGTCAGACAACATTGCAGCAATTGCTCTCCAGCCCGGCTTATCAGAACCAGATTGCCAGTGCCTACGTAAGTACGTACAGCGACTGGAAGGGGATAAGCGACACAGCAAGGGCCGACTTCGCAAACGTAATAGCCGACTCGATAGGACGTGGGATAAGCCCTCGTGAGACTGTAAGTATCCCGCATAATCGTGCCATTCACATTTAGAGATCCTCCGGCATAATCAATCTGCCAACAAAGGAGATCGCTATGCGTAAAGCCCGTTTTACTGAGCATCAGATCATTGCCGTAATTAAATCGGTTGAAGCCGGACGAATTGTTAAAGATGTCT